>Ga0208764_10000597_pt1 | contig 23235 bp, 16 predicted proteins | sample ETNtaG_18_FD_185762 | JGI IMG/M metagenome (GOLD analysis project Ga0208764, IMG submission 185762) | Marine microbial and viral communities from oxygen minimum zone, Eastern Pacific Ocean - ETNP201302SV91 (SPAdes) (version 2) | ecosystem: Environmental > Aquatic > Marine > Oceanic ... | reverse complement strand
CTCTTCCAAATCAAGAGAGAAGTTTAGTAATGTAACAAGAGGTCTTAATTTCAACTATGATCAACGTGTTATTCTTGATTCTGGACAGAATGCCCAAGACGGCACATCCAATTATAAGTTTAACGTTGGTGACCGAGTAATTAGAAGGGTTGAAAATGCTGCTAACAAGATAGCAAAGGTTTATGACTGGAATAATCAGACAAGAGAATTACTGGTAGCATTTGAAGTTGATGAACTAGCATTCATTGATGGTGGTCTTCCATCTACAGAAGATGCAATTGTCCAGTTTGATGCAGGAGTTGCCGATTCTGCCAACTCCTCATTCCAACCACACGTGTTGGTAAACTCAACTGGTGACAACATTGTTACATTAACAGTACCTATTTCGCAGATATTAAACAAGAAATTTGAAGACGATGATGAAAACTCTGGTGCAGGAGACGGTATTCCCGATCTTGTAAATACAGGCACTGAGTATGTTAACCAGATCAACTTAGAGGGTGGTAGATTCGATTCTCTATATGGTATTGAGGAAACTCAAGGTGGCACAAACACAACTCTATTCCAAGCAGGTGACAGCATTAAGGATGCTGACATACCATTCAAGTATGCAACTATTACTACTGCTGGTGCTTTGAGTGAGGGTGTACCTCATGCAGCATTGATGGAGATTACCGTTGATGGTAACTTTGGTAATGGACAAAACTATGCAGTTAATGAAGTGGTGACTGGTGATGTATCTGGGGTTAAAGGCACTGTGGTGTCATGGAACCCAAGCACAGGTAAATTAGTGGTTGGTGATATAATTCCATTTAATACTGGTAATGTAAATATAGGTGTTGCTGGTTATCTGTATAAATTCTCAGATACTAGCACTATCGTAGATTTCAATATTCAAAATGCAGGTACTAACTATTCGTTAGTGCCGACTGTTGCAGTAGAGAATACTGGAGACATACAAGCAACTGGCACAGTAGTCTTGACGGCTGCTGGAGACCAAGTTGGTTCTATCACTATAACTAATGGTGGATATGGAATTCCACAGACAGTTGATGGTACATATAATATCCATCCAACAGTCACATTCACTAATGCATCAGGTGATACCACTGGAGCTGGTGCAGTCGCACAGGCAATTTTAGGTGGTGAAAAACTGGTCGGAAACGGTGGTGCTTCTTATCGAATTAAGAGCATCGAGTTCCAAACAATAGCAAGGACTCAGTAACCTTGATAAATAGACAAAGGACATAAAGTACCTATAGTTAAATGGCAGCGTTATTAACAGATCAATTTAGAATCTTTTCTGCTCAAAAATTCATTAAAGCACTCGAAGGTCCAATATCGACACAGAGTGACGCAGATGCAGGAGCAACGAGAGACCGGGTTTATATCTTTATAGGTAGACCCCAAGCTTGGGATGATGAAAACTCACCTCCGCAAGCAGTAGACTCCTTCTTGGAATTTTCGTCATCCTATGATGATATGATTTCACTGAAACGTGTATTAGCTGCCGACACGGTTCAAGTGGTTCGTCGTATCGACTGGGTATCCCCTGAGCAAACTACTGGTGGTCTAGGTTTTACCTATGACATGTATCGTCACGATTACTCACCAAGTAAGACTGCATCTTCAGGTGCAACGAAGTTATATGACTCAGACTTTTATGTCGTAAACTCACAGTATCAATGTTATAAGTGCATATACAACGGCACATCACCCTCAGACCCTAATGGTAAACCTTCAACAGTTGAGCCAACTGGCACGTCAACAAGTATTATCACTACCGCCGATAGCTATCGTTGGAAGTATCTTTATACTATACCTGTTGCTAGTGTCCTAAAATTCTTCTCGAATGACTACATGCCCGTTTTCACTAACGATGCAGTCAAGACTAACGCTGTTGCTGGTGAGATTGATACAGTCGTAATTAATGCCGCAGGTGCTGGATACAACAATGGAACTTATGATAACGTTGCTATTAATGGCGATGGCACTGGTGGTCGTGTTTCAATCGTCGTTGACGGTGGTCGCATTATCTCTGCTACTGTTACTAGCGGTGGTACTGGTTATACCTTTGGTAAAATTTCTATTGGGAATATTACTGGTATTGGTACTGGTACAGGTGGTCAAGTGGATGTTATCATTCCTCCTCCAAGTGGACATGGATACGATCCAGTCATCGAAATGGGTGCATTTAGAGTAATGATTAACGCTAAACTCTCCTATGATGAGGGTGCTGGCGATTTCCCTGTTGATAATGACTATAGAAGAATCGGTCTTATCACAAACCCCCTAAAGTTTGGCACAACAGAATTGCTTGCTGACCTAACAGTATCGGCAGCTAAAGCAGTTATCTTCTCTCCTACCTTCCAAGGTAACTACGTCCCTGATGAAATTGTCACTCAAACAAGAGTGGTGGGAGGTACTAACGTTACTGCACGTGGTAGAGTTGTTTCCTGGAATGCTACTACAAAAGTTTTGAAATATTACCAGAACTCAGTGGATGGAATCCATCCAGAGGTTACTGGTACTCTTAATGAATTTGATGGATCTAACGTAATTAGTGGTGCGACAAGTGGTGCAGCAGGTGCTCCTGATGTTAACTTCCCAGCCGTCCCTAATTCCTCCTCACGGACCATCAACAATACTGAATATGACTTGGGTATGAAGTTTAATAACGGGTATGCAAAACCTGAGATTAAATCTAATGACGGTCAAATTATCTACATTGATAACAGGAGATCCATTAGTCGTGCGAACGACCAAATCGAAGACATTAAAATCGTAATAGAATTCTAAGATGGCACAGAACACCAATCTAAACGTCACTCCGTACTATGACGACTTTGATAAAACTAAAAACTTTTATCGAGTCTTATATCGTCCTGGGTTTCCTATACAAGCTAGAGAGCTTACGACGGGGCAGTCTATCTTACAGAATCAGATAGAAAGTGTCGGATCACATCTTTTCAAAGATGGTGCGATGGTCATTCCTGGTCAGGTTGGTTATGACCTGAATTTGCATTGTATTATGCTTCAGGAAAGTTTCTTGGGAGCAGAAGTAGAAAATTATAGAACACAGTTAAACGGTTTAATTATAGAAGGTTTAACATCTGGTGTTAGAGCAAAAGTATTATACAGTATTTCAGCTACCGATTCAGACAAAGGATATATTACAGTTTATGTTAAGTATATCGAATCAGGTGGTACAAAGAATGACCAAGGCACATTCTCAAACAATGAGCAGTTAATAACAGAAAAGGAAATAACATTTGGTACCACTCTTATTGAGATTGGATCACCATTTGCACAGTTACTTCCTACTGCTGCATTACAAATTGGTAGTGTTGCTTATGTCCAAACAGGTGTATACTACATAAGAGGTTTCTTTGTAGATGTACCTTATCAATATATTCTCCTTGATCAATATGGAAGCACCCCTTCATACCGAGTTGGACTTGACATCCAAGAATCCATCATCACCCCAGAAGATGACTTATCCCTTAATGATAACGCAGCTGGCACATCTAACTATGCTGCTCCTGGTGCTCACAGGTTCCGAATAACCACAAAATTAAATAAGAAACTTCTTACAGACGACGCAGATAAGGACTTCATTGAACTGCTTCGTGTTAACTCAGCTAAAGTCGAAAAGATTGTAGACAGATCTACATATGCTGAGCTTGAGAAGTCACTAGCAACAAGGACTTTTGAAGAGTCTGGTAATTACGTTGTTAAAGATTTCCAAATCGGTATGAGAGAAAACCTCTCTGACGGATTTAACAATGGTGTTTATCAATCTGGTGGTACTACCTCTAGTGGTGCAACTGCTTCAGAAGCACTCTACTCTGTAGAGATTGGTCCAGGTCTTGCATACGTTAAAGGATATAGACTTAAGACTCTATCACCAACTTATGTTGACTTAGAGAAGCCAAGAGATACAGACAAAGTAGAAAACAAGATTATCCCATTTGAAATGGGCAACTGGTGTAGAGTTAACAACATGTTTGGTTTCCCCAACCTTACAGGTTCTACAGTATCTAACTCATATCAGGTATTAGAATTAAGAGACACATTTACTGCAACTGCTGGTGATCAAGTAGGTAACCTTATTGGATATGCTCGTACTGCTGCTATTGAGCACATCGAGGATCCAGACCAGACTTTCGGTAATGCTGATGACAAATATAAGTTAAACATCTTTGATGTACAGATGTTTACTTTGATTACTTTAGCTTCTGCAAAATCTATTGATCAGGGATCAATAATTGTAGGTGCCACATCTGGCGCAAGAGGTTATATTGTTAATACAGTATCATCTAATGATGATTGGATTGTATATCAAGTAGAAGGAACATTTGCCAAATCGGAAATGATTCTTCTTAACGGTGAGAATGTTGATACTATTGCTGATACTCATACTTACAAGTATTCTGATACTCGTCAGATCCTTTCAAGAGATGAGAGTACAAATGCAGTTGAATTCACTTCAGACTTAATACTAGAAGATGTATTACGTCTTGAAGGTGACTCATTCACTTATGATGCTACTGGTAGTTCTGAGAAGATTACTGGTTTAAACTCTAACTTTGCTATTGACTTACGTCCTGGCGATAGAATTTACTTTAGCTCAGTTAAGTATGTTGACGTTGATTATGTTACTCCAGGTAGTTTGAATACTACTGGTATGGCAAGCATATTCAGTTATACCGCCCAGACAGTTAATGTAACTCCTGGTGCTGGTGGTGCTGCTCCTGCTGCTGGTGAGTATGGAACATTAGTAAGATATCGTGGTAAATTACAAGGTCTTGATAATGCTGATCTATTCAGCCCAATGCCTAGAAAGTATGTTAAGAGTATTTCTGACGAATCATCTATTATTAGAAGGACATTTGATGCACAAACAGTTGCTTCAAACTCTGTCTCTATAACTCTACCTGAGAATGAGCAGTTTGTTTCTCTTGACCAAGAGCATTATAATATTACAGTACTAACAAGCACAAACGGCACATATCCTGCTGGTGATCAACTTGCTATTAATACGACTACAAGTAGTGGTGTAGGTTATTGCACATTCACTACATCTGATAGGACTACCTTACAGATTGCCAACCTAACAAATATTACTGTTGTTAAGGTTACTGCTACAATCTCTAAGAACGTAACTACTAAGAAGACAAAATCTGAGAATGAGATGTTTGTTATCAAGGCTAATAAGACTATTAGATCCCTTGACAAGCCTCAGTATGGATTGGCATTCTCCACTCTTTATGGAACTAGAATTGAAGACCAAGATCTATCACTAGGTTTAGTTGATGCATTCAGATTACATGCTGTATATGAATCACTAGATGACAGTGAGCCTGTTGTACCTAATGTAATATTGGTTGAGCCAATATTCTTTGCTGTTGGCACAATTGTAACAGGAAGGACTTCCTTAGCAAGAGCAAAGGTTGTTGAATTTGCATCTGCAAGTTTGAAACTAAGTCTTGTTTACCTTAGTGACGCACAGTTTGTACCAGGTGAAACTTTAAATGGTTTCGATAGTGCTGGCACAGCAATCACTGGTATTATTAACGACGGTGCTTCATCTGTTGTCCAAGGATCTAAAGTTATTACTTCTAATTACTTCCTTGAGGATAGTCAGACAGGATTCATTTATGACACATCCAGAATTGTACGTAAGAAGGGTGCAACAAAACCAATTCGCCAAGTTAAATTTATTGTAGACTACTATGCTCACTCCTCAACAGGTGATTATTTTGCAGGTCAGTCTTACCTCAATACAGCATACAAGGATATTCCATTCTACAAGACAGCATTCTTAGCAGACGTGCTAGATTGGAGACCTGGTGCTAAGAATCTTTATAGCGGGACAGGTACAATTTCTACTCCTGCATATGTTAACTGCTCCACCTTTGACTTTAAGTCAAGAGTATTCACTATTGGTGGGTCAACAAACTCTACTATCTTTGATATACCTAAGTTAGACAGCGACTTCCGTTGTGACTTTGACTGGTATCTACCTAGGACTGATAAGTTATACATCACTCCTAATGGTCAGTTCCAGATTATAAAAGGTAACTCTGCTCAGACTCCGCAAGAGCCAGACGGTCTTAAGGATGGTATGCATTTAGCAACTCTTAAGCATAGACCATATGGTTTCGGTGATGATGGAGACACAATAATTAAGAGATCTGATAACAAACGTTTCACCATGAGAGACATTGGTGCTCTTGAGCGTAGGTTAGATCAGATTGAGTATTATACTTCTCTCAACATGCTTGAGAGTGATACCTTTAACACTACTATTGTAGATGCTACTGGTAAAGATCGTTTCAAAAACGGATTTATTGTTGATGATTTTACAGACCATAGTAAGTCTGATACATCACATCAAGATTTCGGTGCTGCTATAGACTTCAGAGAAGGCACATGTAGAGCAGCTCATTATACAACTAACGTTGCGATGATAATCAACACAGGATTATCTACAAATTATAGGCAGACAGGTCCACTACTATCACTTCCATACACTGAGTTTAAGATTGTAGACCAGCCTTATGCTTCTAGGGTTGAGAACGTAAACCCATTTAACGTATTCACTTATATTGGTCGTATTGATTTAACACCAGCATCTGATGACTGGCTCGATGTTGATCGTCTACCTGATAGAGTTATCCCTACAGAGGGTGACTTCCAGCAGACTGCATCGGAATTGAATCTTGACCAAAACGGATTTGCTCCTATCGAGTGGGGTTCATGGAGAACCAACTGGACAGGTGATGCAGAAGTTATTTCATCTCAAGAGCAAAGAAACTCTTTCTGGTTAGAAGAGGACATCGGAAGATCACCAAACCCTCAAGTTTGGAATGGTCGTGGTATGCGTCGTATCAACAGAGTTACTACGATTAGAGTTAACCAAGGACAGACAAGAAGTGGTATCAGGACTAGGATTACACCTAGAATTGATAGAATCTCTCAAGGAGATGTGCTTCTATCCAGCGTCCAAATTCCTTGGATAAGATCAAGAAACATTGCTATGAATGTTGTCCGTATGAAGCCTAGGACAACCTTCTTCTCATTCTTTGATGGTCAGGCAACCAACGACTACATCATGCCTAAAGTTATTGAGTTGATTAAAGATCCAGCAATTGATGCTAGGACAAACTCAACTCCATTTGTTATTGGAGAGACAGTTACTGGAGATACAAGTGGTGTAACATTTAAAGTTGCTGCACCTAATGACTACTTTAAGTACAATCCTTATGATGATACAGAGCTTGCTACCTCATATGCATCAACTACTGCATATCTAAACGTAGATATTACCTCTCTTGCAGAGCAAGCAGTTGGTGAATACTATGGAAACATGGTCACTGGTGAAATTCTCACAGGTGCATCAGGTGCTAAAGCAGTTGTTAAGGATAGAAGGATCCTTTCTGATCGCTTAGGTCAATTCTCTGGTTCATTCTTTATTCCAAATCCAAGTGTAGATACTAACCCACGTTGGGCAGTAGGCACTAGGACACTAAGATTTACTACATCTGATGTAGATAGCAGACTTGCAGGTCGGGTAGACTCATCTGCTGAGACTGAATATCAAGCATCAGGTACATTGAATACAGTCCAAGAGAATATTCTTGCTGTAAGAAATGCTGATATCGTCCGTGATACTGTAACTGATGATAGAGTCCTTGAGACAACTAGGACAGAAACAAGACAGATTGGTTGGTATGACCCTCTTGCTCAGTCATTTATATGTGACGAAGAAGGTGGTGTATTCCTTACCTCTGTTGATGTTTTCTTCAACGCAAAGGATACCAATATTCCTATCTCTATGCAGATAAGGACTATGCAGAATGGTTATCCTACAAAAACTATTCTTCCATTCTCTGATATAACACTCAATCCTGATGACATTCAGTTATCAGAAGTTGGTGCTGTTGCCACCAAGTTTACATTCAGAGCACCAGTTTATATCCCTCAATCACAAGAGCATTGTTTCGTATTGCTCTCTGACTCCAACTCCTATCAGGTTTGGATATCACGAATGGGTGAATTGGATATTACTGGAGATCGTACAATATCTGAGCAGCCATATGCTGGTGTCTTATTCAAGTCACAAAACGCATCTACATGGACTGCTGACCAATACGAGGATCTTAAATTCTCTATCTACAGAGCAGCGTTTGATAACACTGGCACAAGTAAGATTGTCCTCAACAACGCTAAGTTAGGCGTTGGTAATAGAGGTGTATTGGCACTAAGAAGAGATCCAATAGAAACTAAGCAACCACAAATACGTTTAGTACTTAACTCTACAACACTACCATATACGGTTGGTGCTAGAGTTTATCAGAAGACAACCCTTGCAGAAGGTACCATTACTAAGGTAGAAGTCTTAGCAGGTGGTGTAGGTATAACACTTGATAACTTAAGTGGTACATTTGCACAAGGATCTGCTGCTGGTGGTAACGTTACTAACCGTCTAGTATCTTCTAAGACAACTGGTGCAATGACAGTGACTGGTGCATCTGGTGCATTCACTGTTGGAGAAACCATTACTGGTAACACTTCTGGTGCTCCAACTGCTGTTGTAGGCACTTGGACAGACAATGGTGGTGGTGCTGCAACATTCGCATTAACATCTGTTTCTGACGACTTTACTAACTCAAGTGAAGTTATAACAGGTGGCACATCTGGTAAGACTGCTACTGTTAACGTCTTCACTCCAGCTGGTGACGCTGTAGAATCTGCTGCAATATCGGATTCATATCCTAACGTCACACCAACATATACATCCGACCAACGGATAATCAAAGTTTATCATACCAATCATGCTATGCATGACGTGGCAAACAACGTAACACTATCAGGTTTAATATCTGAAGTTAGTGATACATATTTAACTGCTGCGATATCTAACACAGATACATCTATTACTGTTAATGATGCTAGTGCATTCCACAAGATTATTAACGGTGTAGCAATCAGTGCATCCAACGTTGCATATCTCCAGATAGGCACTGAGGTTATATCTTATAATGCAATTTCAAATGATGGTAAGACAATTACCGTACAGGCAAGAGCACAAGGTGGCACTACTGCGATATCACACGCTGATGAGACAGTTGTTAAATGCTACAACCTTGATGGTATCCCACTAACAGAATTGAATAAAACACACGCTGCAATTGCTAATCCTACATTGGATACCTACGAAATTGCGGTTACATCTCTCGCTGATATAGGCATTAGAGGTGGTGGAGCAAATGCAAAAGCCACTCAGAACCTACAGTATGAGACAATTATTCCTCAGATACAGAGAATGATTCTTCCTAAGACTGAAATCACAGCAAGAATCAATACAATCAATGGTACATCAATCAATGATGGTGCTACAGGATTATCTGGATCGTTTGCAAACGATGGTACATTCATCAATGTCCTCTTGAATGATGACAACAAACTGATTAGACCAAAACTTGTTTGCTCACACATCAATGAGTCTGAAGAATTGAGTGGTGAGAAGTCTTTAAGATTAGATTTAACTCTTACGACTACAGCAACCAATGTATCACCTATTGTTGATACAGATAGGATGTCCTCTATATTAGTATCAAACAGGATTAATAGTCCTACCAATATTAATAGTGCTAAATCTGCCATTGGCGATGAGCACTCTGCTTGTTATATTACAAGAGCAGCAACTCTAACAAACTCTTCAGGATCTATCAAACTTATGTTTGCGGGTTACCGTCCAACAGGGTCTACAATTAGCGTCCTATATAGAGTCAGACCAACTGGAAACACTGATCCAATCGACATGTTTGGATTTGAATTCTTCCCAACAACCAATGCTTCGATACCTGATACGGTTGACAACTATGTGTTTAGGGATTACGAATACGAGGTTTCTGGTTTAAGTTTCGATCAATATCAGATTAAGGTAGTATATGCTTCACCTAACCAAGCATATAGTCCAGTAATCAAAGACCTTAGAGCAATCGCCTTAGCAATCTAATGAGACAACCAGTGAAGGATCTAGATGGATGGTTTAAAGACTCAACATCAGGATCCGTTGATTGTGCAGATACGTCAGCATACTCCAAGTACATGGCTGGCATAAAATCTGAGAAAGCTAAAGAAATGCAAATGGAGACTTTACAAAATGAAGTTTCTGATGTAAAATCTGAGTTGAGTGAAATTAAAACACTTTTACTAACGTTAGCTAAATCACAATCATGACAACAAATCCAGCAACAGGAGCACCTGAAAAGGTTTCCCAAGAGGATATGCAGTCACAGTTTCAAACCAGATACACTGATCTGATTGAAGAAAATAAAAAACTGGCTGCTAAAATTAAAGAAAACGAGATCACAGCCCTCAAACTACAAGGTGCATTAGAGACTCTGGACTACTTTATAGAGAAACCAGAAGAGCCTGAAATCACTGACACAGTAGACGAATTGACAACGGGGGAATAATTCCCCCTTTTTTGTGGCATAAATAACTTGGAAGCATAGTACTAGTGTTGCTCTAAAAATGGCAAATAGAATACAATTACGACGAGGTGGTGCCCAGGAATGGGCAAACTCTAACCCAACGCTTGCACAAGGCGAATTAGGAATAGAGTTAGACACTGGACGATTTAAAATAGGTGACGGCGTTACTGCATGGAACTCACTAAGGTATGAAAGACCTGTTGAGTCTACATCTAACACTGCAAACACCCTAGTACAACGAGACGCAGATGGTAACTTTGCCGCTGGCACAATTACCTCTACACTTATTGGTAATGCTTCTACAGCTTCAAGACTTGCTTCTACTAGACAGTTCCAATTAGCAGATGATGTTTCTGCTACAGGCGTATTCGATGGATCTGCTAACTTAACACTTAATACTTCACTTTCACTTATATCTACTCTGCCTCATTACGATGGCACAGCAACACCTACAGGTACCTATACAAAAGTTACTGTAGATGCTAAAGGTAGAATTACAAATGCTTCAAACCCAACAACTCTAGCAGCATATGGATTGAATGGTACCGTAGAAGGTGCTTCTGCTCAACCATATGATAACGATCTAATTGCAATTGCAAACCTGACGACGACTGGATTACTTTCCAGGACTTCTGCTGGCACAATGGCAACCAGAACTATTACTGGTACTGCCGCAAGAATTCAAATAAATGATGGTGGTGGACTCTCAGGTAACCCTACCATTGACTTAATATCAACTGCTGTAACTGCTGCTGCATACAACACTGCATCACTTACATCAGTAGCTGGGTCACAGACAGTTAACACAACCACCTTTACGGTTGATACTTATGGTAGACTAACAGCATCTGTTGATGCTCCGATTGCTACAGCAGTAGAAGGTACTACAGCAGCAGCATACAATGCAGGAACGACCTATTCCAGAGATGATAAGATCACTAATGCGTCGAAGCTTTATCAGGCCATTGGAGGGATTAGTGCTGGAGCTGGTGCGCCTACTCATTCAGATAGTTCAGATAGCGGATCATGGCGATATCTCGGTGCAGTTACTACACAACAGAAAGGACTCGCATCCTTTGCACAAGAGGACTTTGATGTATCTGCGGCAGGTCATGTTAGCATCGCTAGTGCTGCTGTTGATAATACTCAACTCCAAAACAATAAAATATCCTTCTCTGATACAAACGCGAAAGAAGACTTTGCATTAGATAGCGAATTAACTGCTGCTACAGCATATAAAGGATTTAATAAACTTAATTATGTCAAGGTTAATAACACAAGTGGTGCTCTACTGTTTAGCGCAAATAATACGGGTGATGGTGGTGCTGGAGAGATTGATGTCAACGTCAGATCATATTTCAGTGATCCAGACATTACCCTCGACGGAGGGGTTGCACAAACTTTAGCCAAGACTGGTGACGGAAACCTTACATTTACATCTACACAAAACTCTTCATCTGCAAGAGCTGTAAGTCTTACTGCTACTAACTCAGGATCTGGGTCAAGCACAGTTAATATTACAGCAGAAGATGCAGTTATTATAACTGCCTCAGAAGCAACCAATGGTAAAGTTACTGTTGAGGGATCTAAATTCCAAGCAGACTACATTGGATCTACTGGAGCAACATTACACCTAGACCCAGGTGATGATAGAGCAGTTTCTGGAACATGTAGAATACATGGAGACTTACAAGTAGATGGCACGACTACAACAATTAATTCAGCAGTCACTACTCTGGATGACCCTATCATCACTCTTGGTGGTGATACTGCTCCTTCATCGGACGACAATAAGGATCGAGGAGTTGAATTCAGATATTACGACAGTTCAGCAAGAATTGGATTCTTTGGTTACGACGATTCGGCCGCTGATCTTGGAGGCCATACAGGATCATTCTCATTCCTCTACAATGCCACAAATACCTCAGAGGTATTCTCTGGAACAGATGCAGGGATCATCGCTGGTAACTTAAAACTTACAACAGGCACAGCATCTACTACTAATACTACTGGAGACTTGGTAGTTGCTGGTGGTGTTGGAATTACAGGTGCTGTTAATATTGGTGGATCAGTTGATATCGACACTAACTTAGGTGTCACAGGCACATCACTCTTCACTGATGAAGTAGTAATTAAGGGTGCTTCTAAGAATTTCATACTTAAGGATGGTAGTAACAACGCTAAGATTACTGCTGTAACTACATCTGGTAACCTCACTATGGAGGGTATCCTTGCTGTTACTGGTAACGTTAACGTTAATAGTAATAAGTTTAATATTACAGCATCATCTGGTAACACTGCTATAGCAGGGGTTACAACGATATCTAATGATACTATCATTAAAGCAGACAATAAGTTCTTCAAAGTTCAAACTGCTGCTGGTGCAGACAAGTTTACAATCGATACAGATAATGGTGATGCTAATGGTGAAGGTAAATTAAACGTTGCTGATCTAGTCCACTTTGAATCTACTGATGAGCCTAACATTGCACTAAATGGTGGCACAGATTTATATGAAATCCAGAGTTCTGACTATGGTGCTTTAAGAAATGATGGTGGTGGTTACTTCGCTAAGGATGTCCTATTCAATGGTGACCTCTATCTAAACGGAGACTTTAACCAGAGAGATAGTGGAACAGAGAGTTGGGGTTTACGGAACTGGTTGCAGGTAAGATATAAAGTCAGAGCTGGTAGTAGTGTTGCTTATACTCCAACCTATGCTACACATAATACTTCTAACCTAAGAGTATATGGTGGTGGAGGAGTTGCTACTAACTGGCACGTTGGTGGTACTGGATCTGGCGAAGGTTTATTCGTTGGTAAGAAAAACTCTGGAGACACAGTTAAGTTTAGTGTCCTAGGTGCTACTGGTAATATTACATCTGAAGGTGTATTAACCCAAAACGGTAACGCAGAATTTAATGGAACTGTAGATGTTGATGGCAACTTCGCAGTCCGTAATAGCACAACAGATAAGTTTACTGTTGCTTCTTCTACTGGTAATGCAGTAGGTGAAGGAGATTTAAACATTAAAGGAGCAGTTGATTTTGACACCACACTTAACGTTGATGGTGCAACAACTATCCAAGACGATCTGATTGTTAAATCAGACAACAAATTATTTAAAGTCCAGACTGCTGGTGCAGTAGATAAGTTTACAGTAGATACCGATAATGGTAATACTGCTATAGCAGGTACTCTAGTAGTACAGGGTGAGACACAAGTAATCGATACCCTAAAAGTTAATGCTGCTAATGAAACATTTACGATCCAGAATGGGGCTGGTAGTCCTGTTACTAAGTTTGAAGTTGATACTGACAACGGTAACACTAACATTATTGGCACACTCACCGTTGGTGATGCGACTCAAATCAATGATACATTCGGTGTTTCGGGTGTAATAACAGCAACGGCAAACACAGAGCAAACCCTCACAGGATCATACGCTGCTGATGGTGCTGGAAGATTCTCTGGTGGTATTGGTTTAGCGAAAAACTTAGCAGTTGGTGGCGGGGCACGAGTCTACGGCAATACAGAGTTGACAGGTAGTTTAGACCTTAACAGCAGTGCAGATATATCAGGTAATTTAGTAGTCAGTAACGCTGATGAAGCAACATCTCTTGCAGATGCTTCAGTTGCTCTTCAAGTTGCTGGTGGTGCAACAATTGATAAGAATACATACGTTGGTGGAAACTTCGTAGTATATGATGCAGGTAATACACGTGCAGCATTTACTGTTACTAACGCTACAGGCGATGGTGAATTCCACAATGACCTTACAGTCGGAGGGGACTTAGTAGTAAATGGAAACACAACTACAGTTAACAGCACGGTCACTACTCTCGATGACCCTATTATTACTTTGGGAGGTGACACGGCACCCTCATCCAACGATGCTAAAGATCGTGGTGTTGAATTCCGTTATTACGACAGCTCAGCGAAAATTGGTTTCTTCGGACTCGATAGATCAACCTTAGAATTCTGTATGCTTACTGGTGGTACTAATACCGCTGAAGTAATGGCTGGCACAGACGGTGCTTTAAGAATCGGATCAGTCCATGTAACTGGAGCTGGCACCTCATTAGATGTAGACAATAACCTTAACGTTGATGGAACTGCAACGGTAGACGGACAGATCATATCTCAAGTTGGATCTGGACCTGCTCTTGTCATTCCTACAACAGACAAAATTAATAATCTTAACGCAGACTTGTTAGATGGCATGACAACTGCCACTGCAAACACTGTATCTACAGTCGTTAACAGAGATTCCTCTGGTAACTTTGCTGCTGGTACAATCACTGCTGCACTAACAGGTAATGCATCTACAGCAACAACACTTGCTACTGCACGAAATATCGCAGTCGCTGGTGCAGTTTCTGGCACAGTATCCTTTAACGGATCTGCTGATGTAAGTATCACTACAGCATTCGTTGATGCTGATATCACTGCTCTAGCAGGTATGTCTGGCACAGGATACGTTGTAAGGACTGCTGCAAACACTTATGCTCAACGCACATTTGCTGTTACAGCTAACTCTGGTGTTACTCTTACCAATGCTGATGGAGTATCAGGTGCTACAACAATCAACGTTGCTTCTGCAAGTAGTAACTCTGCAAGCAACCTAGTCTTACGTGACGGATCAGGAAACTTTGCTGCTGGCACAATAACAGCGGCACTGACTGGTAACGTTACAGGTAACCTAACTGGTACTGCTGACGTAGCAACAACAGTAACCGTTGCTGATGAGTCAACAGACACCTCATGTAATGTCCTCTTTGCAACTGCTGCAACTGGCAACCTTGCACCTAAGAGTGGCACAAACTTAACATTCAATTCAAATACTGGCATCCTTACTGCTACTGGATTTGCTGGAGACATCACTGGAGATCTTACAGGTAATGCTGATACTTGTACTACAGCAACAAGAGTACAAATATGGGCAAACAACAGCACAGACGCTACTCATTACTTGGTATTTGCTGATGCTGCAACTGGATCTGAGACTATAGATTCAGACACAGGTCTTACATATAACCCAAGTTCAGGAATCATTACTGCTACTCAGTTTACTGGTGCAGTAGTTGGTAACGTTACAGGTAATGTAACAGGCACAGCATCAAATGCAACATTAGCAGCAGATGCAACGAAACTAGCAACCGCCAGAACGATCGGTGGTACATCCTTTGATGGATCTGCTAACATCGCTGTAGGACTTGCTGCAACTGCTACTGCTCTTGCTACAGCAAGGACAATCGGTGGCACATCTTTCGATGGCACAGCGAATATTACACCTGCTACTGCTACTCAGGCAGCAAACCTAAGCAACCATAATACTGCTGCTCTATCAGAAGGCACAAATCTTTACTACACAGAAGCAAGAGTCCAAGCAAAACTTGACAATGCATACGCACAACTTAGTGCAATGTTGAATAACCTTGCTACTGCTACAACCCTAGTCTTAAATCTATCTGGAGACCCAACTCCTGGTTCCGTTGTAACCCTTGGAGCTATCACCAACAATGGTGTTGGAGGATTCTCTAACGGCACTGGAGTCGCAACTACAGGTGGCACAGGTAGTGGTTTAACAGTTAATACTACTACAAGTGGCGGAGTCATCACTGCAATCGCCTTGAATGCCGCTGGAAGCGATTACCTAGTTGGAGATACCCTAACGATAGCAAACGCTGCTGCTGGAGGTGTTAAGACCGTTAACGGCGCAACATTGACTGCTGGCACAGGATATGCATCTGGAACTAACATCGCTGCCACTGGTGGAGATGGATCCAGTCTTACAGTTGATATCACAGCATCCTCTGGAGGTATCACAGGAGTCACAGTTAACACTGCTGGTACTGGATACGCTGCTGGAAACACAGTTACCATTGCTAACGCTAATGCATCTGGAGTTAAGACTCTTGGAACTATTAGTGCTGCTGGTGCCACATACATTAACGCAACCGCCGTTGCTACAACATCCTCTGGATCAGGCACGGGATTGACAGTTGATATCACCACAAATGCTGGAGCAGTTACTGCTGTTAGTATCAATAACGATGGATCTGGTTATGCAGCATCCGAAGTTATAACTATTACAGGTGGTAATGGTGCAGCAACAATCCCAGTTTCTGCTATACATGGAAATGGCGCAACGATTGACGTTGCTACCGTATTCGTTAATGCAACCTTCGCACTTTCTGACATCACAACGATGGAAGTTGGAGCGACTGTAACAGGAAGCACATCTGGATCAACAGCAGTCATCACTGCTCTTGGTGCTACTTCCGTTACCGTTGATAATGTAGATGGATTCTTCAAAGTTGGAGAGACCGTTGGTGCTAATGATGTAACTAACTTGACTATCTCCTCATTCGCTTAATAACAAATGACCGCTACGAGACCAGCTACTAAAGCAGAGCTAAAACTGTATGCACTTCGCAGACTGGGTTATCCTGCGATTGACATTAACGTGTGTGATGAGCAATTGGATGACTTAGTAGAAGAAGCAATCGATTATTATCAAGAGTATCACTACAATGGAAGCTATGATGTTTTCATGAGAGTAGAAGTTACTGAAGCAATTAAGACTGCTGCAACTGACTGGACACAAGAAGGGTCTACTGCATGGTGGGGTCAAGACAATTATATATCGACACCTCCTGGAACCCTAGGTATTAATCAAGTCTTTACAGGTATTGGAGCATCTAGCGTTGTACCTGGAAATATTTTTAATATCAAATATCAGATTTTCTTGAATGATATCTATGCCATGACTCATGGACAGATATTACATTACTTTATGACATCCCAATATCTTGAAACATTAGATTGGGTTACTAACTCTAACGCAAATAGAAGGGTTAGATGGAATGAGCATAACAACAGATTGACACTTGACTTTGATTGGGCAAACCTTCAAGTAGGTGATTACATCATGGTTGATATGAAGATGCGTCAAGACCCCACAACCTTTACAGATGTCTTTAATGACAACTGGTTAAAGGATTATGTTGAGGCATTATTCCAACAACAGTGGGGAAGGAACCTAAGTAAGTATGACGGTATTCAGATGTTGGGTGGTGTAACACTCAATGGTAGGCAGATCTTAGAAGATGCTGCTAAATTCAAGGTTGATCTTGAAACTGAATTACGAGATCGTTATGAATTACCACCAATGGATCTAGTAGGCTAATATGGCATACAGTAATTCACCAGCAAAAGCATGTGTGCAATCCGATTATACAAGTGCATGTCGGGTTAACCTTAATGGTTCTGCACAGGAGCAGGGATTTATAGAAAATCTTATAGTTGAGACTATTGAAATTTATGGTCAAAACCTGTATTATCTACCTAGGACATACATTAATCGGGACACTATATTAGATGAAGTTGATAACAGCAGTTTTGGAAATGCTCTCTCCATCCGAGCCTACGTCAATAACGTTGAAGGATGGGAAGGACAAGGCGAATTACTTAGCAAATTCGGAGTACGTGTCGAAGATAAAACGACGTTTATATTCTCCCGTACCAAGTTTAAAGAGAAAGTTGACGACAATGCGGTCCTTAATGTCGAAGGTCGTCCCAACGAGGGAGATTTAATATACTTCCCTACAACAAAGCATTTATTTGAAATACAGTTTGTAGAAGTGGAGAAACCATTCTACCAACTAGGAAAAGGATACGTTTGGGAATGTCAGTGTGAGCTCTTCCAGTATGCTGATGAGCAGATTGATACTGGTATTGCTGAGATCGATGCTATAGAGACTGCCTTTGCTAACGCAATAACGGTTGGTCTCGTAGCAGGTGGGTCTGGTGAATTCACTGTTGGTGAGACTGTTACTGGTGGAACATCTAATGTTACTGCTGAAGTTAAGTCTTGGGATAATGCTTCACGCACTCTCATTGTTATCAACAGGTCTGGTACTTTCCAAGTGCCTGAAACCGTTACAGGTGGTACATCAAGTGCATCCTGGACAACTGCTTCATACAACACCATAAATAATACTACATCAGAATACGACCAGAACTACGATTTCGAGACTTCCGATAACGATATCATTGATTTCTCTGAGACTAATCCGTTTGGTTCTGTTGGTTCTACTACTGATTTGACGATCTAAAATGTTAGGCACATATTCATATCACGAGATTTTTAGGAAGACTGTCGTTGCCTTTGGTACGATGTTTAATAACATTGAACTAAGACGAGCAAACGAGGTCATGAAGGTGCCTCTGGCATATGGTCCTAAGCAGAAATTCTTGGCAAGGTTAGAGCAAATGCCTGACCCTACTAATAAGAGAGTGCAAATCACTCTTCCTAGAATTTCATTTGAGATGAATGGAATTACATATGACCCAGTAAGGAAGGTATCACCTACACAGAAGATTAAGATTGCTAGTACAACTAGCAAAAATAAGAATGCATATATGCCAGTACCCTACAACGTAGGATTTGAAATGGCAATCATTGCTAAGAATCAGGAAGATGGTTTGCAGATTATTGAGCAAGTATTACCTTACTTCCAACCCCATTATAACTTGTCGATCAAGTTACTAACACAGATTAATGAAATTAAAGATGTCCCAGTCACACTAAACAGTGTAGACTATGAGGATGATTACGAAGGTGACTTCGCTACTAGAAGAGCAATCATTTGGACTCTTCAGTTTACTGCTAAGACATACCTATACGGTCCTGTTACAGACAGCAAGGTCATCAAGAAAGCAGTTGCAGATTACTATACAGATACAAATGTTACCTCTGCACCAAGACAGGTACGTTATCAAGCAACTCCAACTGCTTTGGTCAACGTTACTGGTGCAGCAGTCACTACACTTACCAATGCTATGGATATCAACGACGGTATCTTTGCAGTTGGATCTGTTACAGATCTAGCAGAGAATACCAATATTCAAATTGATACTGAAGTAATGCGTATCGATAGAATCGTTGGTACTACACTACACGTTAAACGTGGATGGAATGGTAGCACTATTGCAGGTCATGCTGCTGGATCAGGAATCCTAGAGATTGATGAAGCAGATCATGCAACCATAGATAGTGATGACGATTTCGGATTCGGTGAAATATACTCAGACTTCACTGACCTTAAGAAGCGTAACCCAACTAGCGGTGCTGATGAAACTATAACATGAGGTATCTATGGCAACCTTTGAAGGTTTAGATAAAGTATTTGGCAGTGAGCCAGCAGATATAGCAAGACATGAGGAAGTGAAGCAAGCACTTCCAGTAAAAAAGACTGATAGTGTTGACATAAAGCAAGACTATGAGATGAGTCGTGCTAACCTACATAGCCTAGTAATGAAAGGACAGGAGGCAGTAGATGGCATACTTGATGTGGCACGAGCGTCAGATCATCCTCGTGCTTATGAAGTTGCTGGCCAACTCATCAAATCAGTGGGAGATGTAACTGATAAGTTGATTGACTTGCAAGGAAAGATGAAAGAATTGGATAAAGAAGAGAAGAAAGGACCGTCTACGGTTAACAATACTATGTTTGTAGGGAGTACCGCAGACCTTCAAAAGATGCTTAAGCAACAAAAAGAGATAAATAATACAGAATCTAACTAGACACGACAATGACAGTACTTAATGTTTTGAGCACAAACTCAGTGGCCGCAGGTGCATCTGAGTATCAAACTGTGCAAACTGGTTTTTACCGTTGCGTTGCCACAGCAGGTGATGCTACTATTAGCTTTAACGGTGGACCCGCTATAACCCTGATCCAAGACATAGCATTACTAATCAAAGGTGCAAAGCCTGGCTCAGCAACTGTAGTAAAGGGCGTTGATGACGCTACAGCAGATTATATATTAGGTACCAATCTTGGCGAAAGATCTAGTACACATCCTTTCTCAGTAGGAGACTACATTGCTGTGGTGGATAACAGCACTTCTCCTGCGATTGACAGTAATTTCTTATCAGCAGGAACCGCTGGTAAAAAGATAACAGCAGCGACTAATACTACCATAAGCACAGATATAGACTCTTCATCAGCTAGTGCTGACTATACATATGCATATTCTGGACCGCAAGCAAAAGTCCAGAGAGCAGTAAAATTAACAGTAGCTACTAATGCAGTAGTGATTGAAGAAGTACAGGTAGTAGGCGGCTAAGATGCCTCTTGTAAATCAAAAGGCAGAGTATATTGTTAGAGGAATGAAGAAACGTTCCTCTGATTTTAAACGCTTATATGGTACGCGTGACAAGGAAGTGATGTATGCTACGGCTAATAAATTAGCCCAAAAGGAAATGGTCAAACCACCGTTGACTTACAAGCAATTCATCGAGAACTATGGAACCGCAAGAAAGTCCAAAGGAAAAGGCAGCAAGACTTGCCAAGACCCAAGCCCTACTAGCTCAAGTTGACTTTGAGCGCAAACGTCAGGATTGCAGAACAGCGTCTTCACATGCGGATAAAAAGCCTTAATATGTGAGGGTTAATACCTAAATATTAGCACATAACATAGGCGAGCCCTCGGCTACAACAGATGTCACACTACACAGTTGGATATCACGATGCTCAACGTCAAAAACTAGAAATTTGCGAGTATGCAGAAGATGCATATCAAGCGATGGAACACAGCAAAGAGGATGTCCCCTTCCTAGAGGGGCATCCTCATTTTTTTGACTATATCATAAAGGAGGCGTGAAGTGACTACCGACACAATACGAGAAAATAAGGATGAGATAATGTGGTGGATGAGCAGGATAACAGTCATGCTTTGTGCACTAGCATTCTCATTTGTTTTCGCAGCATCAGCATACGCTGCTGATATAACGATGGGATCAGGAGGCAACTTAGTCTTCGAGCCCAATGAGATAACAATCTCTGCTGGAGATACAGTTACATTCACTAATGGAGATTTGCCACCACATAACATGCAGGTAGCAGATCATCCAGAACTATCACATTCGGACCTAGCATTCGCTGCTGGAGATAGTTTCGATGTAACATTCCCAGACACAGGAGACTACAAGATTCAGTGTGATCCCCATGCTGGAGCAGGGATGCAAGGAGTCATACACGTTGAATAACGTAGTCTGGTCTATAAATATTATGTTAGGTACCATGCTTAGTATGGTAGGATACCTAATATATTGGATAATGACCTATGATACCCACTCTCCTAACGACCTGGATAACCATCAATCCGAATCAGTGGTTACACAAAATGAGGGAATGGAAGTCTGAACAGAATCGCACCCCTGTAGAAGAGATGCTAAATAACTCAATACTAGAGTTGGAGATGGACGAACATGGGTGCGATGGTTCCACCGAGCCGGAAGAGTTGTTACAACTTCCGAGTGACGGAGATAAACAAGGTACTTGATGGTGACACTATTGATGTTACTATCGATCTCGGCTTTGATCTATACAAGAAAGAAAGAGTTAGAGTTGCAGGAGTTGATACGCCAGAGAAGAGAACAAGAGACCTGGAAGAGAAGGCACTGGGAATAGAAGCAACCAACTGGCTCAAAAAGAAATTAGAAGATACTATAGCTGGTGACGGAGACGAGCTTAGTATTCGCACAGAATTAAAAGGTGGTGTAGGTAAATATGGCCGCCTCTTGGGATGGTTATATATAAATGAAGATACTCTCTCATTAAATGAGCAGATGATCGAAGAAGGTTATGCATGGGAATACGATGGTGGCACCAAGCAGAAAGACTTTGAACAACTACGTGAAATCCGTAGACAACACGGTACCCTAATTGAGGAATAAACAATGGAATCAGTAATCAAGGAATTACCATTACCGACTCAGGTTGAGTCACTACAAGAGATACTACCTGCTCCAGTAGTAGAAACTAATAACAATGCAAGGGATTTTGGAATTCTTATTGGTGTTGTAGTAGTAGCAGCGATATGTGCTAAACTTTACAAGTGCACTGCTAAGAAGAAAAACGACTGATGGCAGTCAATACAGACATCTACCTAGGTAACCCGAACCTTAAGAAGGCGAATGTTGCACAGGACTTTACTCCTGAACAGGTTCAAGAGTATTTGAAATGTGCAGATAACCCTATCTATTTCATTAAGCAGTATCTTAAGATTGTTAGCCTAGACGAAGGTTTAGTTAACTTTAAGATGTACGATTTCCAGGAGGAAATGGTAGCGAAGTTTCATGCTGAAAGATTCAACATAGCAAAGTTACCTAGACAGTCTGGCAAGTCAACCATCGTTACAGCATACCTATTATGGTATGTGCTGTTCAATCAGAATGTAAACGTAGCAATTCTTGCAAACAAAGCTGCGACGGCTAGGGAAATGCTTGGTCGTCTCCAATTATCTTATGAAAATTTACCACGTTGGTTACAGCAAGGTATTAACGAATGGAATAAAGGATCTCTTGAATTAGAGAATGGTAGTAAGATCATGGCAGCATCCACTTCTGCATCAGCGGTTCGTGGTATGTCATTCAACGTTATATTCTTAGACGAATTTGCATTCGTACCTAATCATATTGCTGACCAATTCTTTAGCTCAGTTTATCCTACCATTTCATCTGGTAAGAAAACTAAAGTTATAATCATTTCTACCCCTCATGGTATGAATATGTTTTATAAACTTTGGCATGATGCTGAAAGAAGAAAGAATGAATACATTCCAACCGAGGTGCATTGGTCACAGGTACCCGGGAGAGATGCTAAATGGAGAGAGCAAACTATTGCAAACACATCTGAACAACAGTTCAAGGTTG
>Ga0208764_10000596_pt1 | contig 23237 bp, 22 predicted proteins | sample ETNtaG_18_FD_185762 | JGI IMG/M metagenome (GOLD analysis project Ga0208764, IMG submission 185762) | Marine microbial and viral communities from oxygen minimum zone, Eastern Pacific Ocean - ETNP201302SV91 (SPAdes) (version 2) | ecosystem: Environmental > Aquatic > Marine > Oceanic ... | reverse complement strand
TGAAGAACCTCAAACTGTTGAAGAACCTCAAACTGTTGAAGAACCTCAAACTGTTGAAGAACCTCAAACTGTTGAAGAACCTCAAACTGTTGAAGAACCTCAAACACGAAGTACTATTCCTATCGGTAAAAAACCAATAATGACGTATGTTAATTCTACACTTACCCAACTTTCATCTTTATCAGTTGTTACTATAAGGGCACGTGGAAAGAGTATCACTACTGCTGTTGATGTATCTCAATTTATCTTAAAACGAATGAATTCTGTAGGATATCAAATAAGTGACGTAAGAATATTTTCCGAGTTATTAACATCAAATGATGGCAAAAATCGTAATGTATCATCTATTGAAATTGATATAAAACGAACCTGATTCAAAGTTCTATAAGGAAATTAATTCCAAAGTAAACTAAGAGTATACTTAGACCAATGATTATAATTTTGTAATTGTTATTTGATAGTATATCTTTTGCTTTGGATGCCAAACCAGCAATTATGAAAAGCCAAACATAATCCATCCATATATGAAACGCAAAAAGTACCAGAATTCCAAAAATTCCCCATATTTCTATTGATTCTGTAATTAGTTTGAAACCAATTGTAAACCACCAAATTAAGAAAAATGGGTTTAATCCAGTAAAAAAAATTCCGGCTAAAAATGAATTTCTATTTTGTTTTAATCGATTTTGATGGTTTTTTCCAAAGATTGATTTTATTTGGAGTCCTGCAAAACAAAACAGTCCTATTGCACCAATTACTGTAATCCAGATTCTATATTCTGGAAAAATTTCTAATGTTAATACACCAATACCAAGCATAATAATTAATGGAAATTCTATAATTGTGTGCCCAACTGCCATCTTGAGCCCAGAAATTTTTCCTTCTTTCAGTCCACAGATTATATTTGCTGTGAATAATGGACCAGGTGACATCACTCCTGATGCTGAAATAGCAATAACCATTATTGCAAAAGAAAGTATCACTTCCATCTGATTTCAACTAAGTGATTTACTGTGAAACATTAACGATAAATATTATCGCTTAGATCTTTTGTATCGGTTTCAGCTTGCTTAATTTGTTCTTCTATTATTTTTGATTCTTTTTCTAATTTATCAAGATTGCAGGAGATACCAGGAACTAGTTTAGATAATGCAGTACAAAGATTTGATGTTGCCTGAAAATCTGGAAACTCTTTATCAGATGAAATTAAAAGAACTATTACATTAATTCCTCGGAGCATTCCTTCATTTAATAATACACCAGATATACCAGGCACAGTTGCATTCTCGGCAACTGTTATTCCTGCACTAACCAATTTTCCTCTAGCATTACCTGTTGAGGCAACACCAAAGATCTGAGTTCCTGTTGTACCCTTTACTGTAATACTACTTACAATCACAGATGCCTTTTTAGCTTCTAACCAATCTAGCATTAACCTAGCTGCAGTTCTATGTAATGAAACATCAAGCGTCAAATATGATGAAAAAACTGCAACTTTAAGTTCATTATTCACAAATATCCGAGCAGGGTAATTCGGGAGTCCATTTTTTATAATGCTTATAGGGGGAAATCTGTCTGAATCAATTATTCCACCTAATTCAAAATTAGTAGTGTTAATCATAGATTCAGTCGCAATTGCATTCGTTATACCCGAAGATGGAAATCCATTAATTATTACACCATTTTCAACATTGATTGGATTGATCTCTTTGATATGTATCTCGTTTTCCATTAATCTTGATTCATTACCTTGGATTAAAAATTTACTTCTTCATAACGAAGAAAGCTTTAAACCATTAACAACTTAAAAAATCTTAAATGGTTGACAAAATCCGAGTTGCCTTAGTTGGATTAGGGAACTGTTTTTCTGGTTTGATCCAGGGTATAGAATATTATCGTAAGAATCCTTCTCAGCAAGTTATTGGAATAATACACGAGAAATTACGTGACTATTCAATACATGATATTGAATTTGTAGCGGGTTTTGATGTCGGGGAGAACAAGATTGGTAAGCCTGTAAACGAAGCCATCTACGAGTTACCTAACATGGTTGACTGGATTGACAAAAATGACATGCCAAAAACTGATGGTGTAGTACATGAAAGTCCTGCTTTAGATGGGGTTGGAATATGGGTTGAAAATAAAGTAAAACCAATTCAAAGTAACAAGTCTGAATCCGAATTAGAGGAAGAAATTAAGAAAATCATTAAAGATGTTGGAGTAGAAATTATTGTTTCATATTTGCCAGTTGGCTCGGAGAAAGCGACTCAGTTTTGGGCAAATATCTGCCTTGAGACAAATACGGCATTTGTTAACTGTATGCCAGCATTCATTGCTTCTGATAAAGAATGGGCACAAAAATTCAAAGATAAAAACATCCCAATAATCGGTGATGACATAAAGGGTCAGGTTGGTGCCACTATAGTACATCGAACTTTAGCAAGATTATGCGATGAACGAGGAACAAAAATTGAAAAAACATATCAAATCAATGTCGGTGGAAATACTGACTTTCTTAATATGAAGGAACAGGAGAGGTTAGTGAGCAAAAGAATTTCAAAGACAGAGAGTGTTCAAAGCCAACTTACTGATAGATTAGATGACGAACAAATCTATGTTGGTCCTTCTGACTTTATACCATTTTTAGGAAATACAAAACTTATGTTCATGCGAATTGAGGGTAGACAATGGGCAAATATACCATACAATATGGAAGTTAGGCTTGAAGTGGATGATAAAGCAAATTCGGCGGGAATAGTTATTGATGCCATAAGATTAGCAAAAATTGCCTTAGACAGAGGTATGGGTGGACCTATAATTCCAGCAAGTGCATATCTGATGAAACATCCAATTCAACAAATGACTGATCCAGTAGCTAAAACTGAACTTGAGAAATTTGTTAGTGGTGAATAGACACTGTTTTCATTTTCTTCATAGCACTACAAAGTTTGTTAGCCAAGTCAACTAAACTTGTTCACAGCGATTATGCAATCGATCTAAAGATGTATCATATTGGTACACATAAAAAAAGTAGAAATTTTTGGTTTTAAATCATTTGGATTCAAAAACACAATAGTTGATTTTGAGCCAGGTTTGATGTCTATCTCAGGACCAAATGGTTCTGGAAAAAGTAACATACTAGACGCAATTACATTTGCACTTGGTGAGAATAAGCCAACTGTTATGCGTGCACCAAGTTTGCGTGCATTAATGCATGATATCGATGGTGCAGCAAGACGTGGACCAAAATTGGCAAGATCAAGTGTGCATTTTGATAACACTGACAGAAAAATCCCAGTTGATTCTGATATTGTAACAATAACTAGAGAAATGAGTGAAAAAGGTGAAAATATCTATTATCTGAATAAAGTCAGAGTTTTGCGTAACAAGATTCTTGATTTGATGAATTTAGCAAACGCAGGATTAAATCAGATCAATAATGTCCAGCAAGGTACCGTGCAAAGGATTTCAGAAATGAACGGTGAAGAAAAGAGACAGGTGATCGAGGATCTGGTTGGTTTGTCAGATTTTGATGAGAAGAAAAAGGATGCAGAGAAGCAACTTTCTATGGCAGATCAGAAATTAGCCATTGCATTGGCAAAAATGGGTGAGGTTAAAAAAAGAATAGATGAGTTAGAAGAAGATAGGAATAACAAATTACGACATGATCTGATCGAACGAGAATTAAATCGTTACAAAGCAATTTCAGCAGCTAGTAACTTACAAACTATTAAACATGAAAAATCATCCAAAGAGAAGACCTTCAATTCACTAAACTCTGAAAAAAAACATTTTGATGAAGAAAGGGCCGTAGTGCGAAAGCAACGCTCAGAGATACAAAACCAAAAAGATGAATTCATGGGCGAGATTAGTACATACAACAAGGCAAAATCTGAGATTGAAATAAGCCTTAGTACATTTCAAAGAACTTTTGATCAATCTCAAAGTAATATACTAACAAGTACAAAGAGATTAGATTTTATCAATGATCGTTTACCTGAACTATCTGAATCTTTAAAATCATTAACTACTCAACGAGACTCATTAGAATTACAGACAGACAAATTAAAAGCAAGTATCAGAACACTTAGAGAAAAAAAATCATTACTAGATGAGGAATCAAAGAATATTAGCAGAAAAAGAAATGAAGTTCTTAACAAACAATCACATATATCAAAACAAAAACTTGATGTTGATAAAAAACTTGATAAACTTGCAAATAAACGAAATCATGTAAAGTTACTTGTTGCAAAACTTGACAGTGGAGTTTCAGAATTAGAGGAAAAAATACTATCAAATAAAAATAAACAACGAAACCATTCACTAAATACTGACATACTACAGAAGCAAAGTACTAAACTTGAACGTGTAATTCAAAATCATAAGCATGGTATTTTTGAACATGAATCACAACTAACAAAATTCCAAGCAATGAGAGTTACAACTGAAAATGAAATCAATGAATTAACTGAATTAATCACTGCTTCATCAAAAGGTGCAGACAAATATGAAACAAAAATAAAATTTGCAAAGGGTATAATGCATGAAGACTATTCAATTTCAAAATTAAAACATGATTCCGTGAACCTTGGAATTGAAGGACTTGCTTATGAGATTATTACGTGGGATAAAAAATATGAACGGGCATCTTTGGCAGTTTGTGCAGATTGGATTAAAGCTGTAATTGTAAAAGATTTCTCTACACTTGTCTCACTTGCAGAGTTTGTACATGAGAAAAAGCTTCCAAAACTCAAAATCATACCACTTGAATCAATTCCTGATTTTAAGGTAAACGTACCAGATAATCCGGGTGTAATTGGTTTACTATCAGATCATGTTTCATGTGATAGTAAGTTTAAAAAATTAAAGACGTTTCTATTTGGAAACGTGATTTTAGCTGAATCAAGAGATTCGGCAATACAGATTTCTAAATCTGGATTTAAAACAATAACATTAGAAGGTGAATTTTTTGAGGCACAAAATACATCATTAGTCATAGACACAAACTCAAAAATTTCTAAATTAACCAAAATCATCAATATGAGTGATTCAGTTGATGGATTACAATCAATGATTTCATCATTACGAAAAACAGTGCAAAAAAAGAAAGCACGATTAAAAAAAATAGACGGTGTCATAAAATCACATGAAAAACAGCTTTCGATTTCTGAAAGTGAGATGACTATAACAAATAATAGTTATACAGATTTAGGGCAAAAACTTGGTTCAGTAAATCAAACATTTACACAATTTACATCAAGGAATAACAAATTAGAGAGAACAAAAGAAAGATTGGCAAGAGAACTTGTTACAGAAAGATCGCAACTAGAATCAATTGAAACCCAGATTAAATTAGTTAAAGAAAATTATGCCGAACCACAAATAGATAGCCTCGCGAACGAATTAACATTATTAAACGATCAGCTTGTCAATCAAGAAGAAATTGAAAGACCTTTGAAAACAGAACTAAAGGAAAGTCAGGATACACTTGCTACATTAATGGCTGATCAAACACGGATAAGAAGTGAAAGACATTCAGCACAAAATGAGAATTCTACATTAAACCAAGAAAAATATACTCTTGAAGTTGGAATACGTAAATCTGAAAAAGACAAAGCAGAGGCAAATAACGAATTGATAAAATTACGTGAACAAGAGCAAGAATTAATTTCCACTTCTGGCACATCTGTTGAAAAACAACAAGAGTTTGATACACATATTGAAAGTCTAAGAGATCAAATTGACAGTTTTAATAAAGAAATTTCAAACCGTGATAGAAAAACTGATAGTCTTGAACGTGATCTACGTGATTTGACAGGAAGGGAATCAAAGATCAAAACACTACTTGATAAATTTGGGTTTAATGAAAAAATTGAAGTGTTTGATGTGGAATCAATAATTAATTCACTTGAAAAAGAACAAGAACGACTGAAACCATCACTAAATTCAGGCTCACCATTACAATACATTCAGGTTTCCGTAGGCTACAAAACTTCATCAGATCATAAAAACACACTTCAACAAGAGAGAAACAAGATTGTGGCATTCATAGAATCAGTTGAAAAAGACAAACGACAAACATTCCTTGATGCATTTGATACTGTCGATAAACAGGTTCGTGATGCATTTTCAAAAATGACAGGTGGAAATGCATGGTTGGAATTAGAAAATGAGGATGATATTTTTGCATCCGGTTTAAATTATCTGTTACAATTCCCAAATAAGCCAAAAAGGGAATCAACATCAATTAGTGGTGGAGAAAAATCTCTAGCTGCAACAGTATTTGTTTTAGCATTACAAAAACTTAACCCATCTCCATTTTACATGTTTGATGAAGTTGATGCACATCTTGATGCTCCAAATGCTGAAAAACTTTCAAAAATAATTAAGGAGCGTTCTGAAGGAAGTCAGTTCATAATGGTATCACTAAAAGATTCTGTAGTAGAAAAAGCAAAGTTGATTTATGGTGTGTTTCCAAAACATGGAGTATCACATGTATTAAAATACAAAGATAAAAGAGGATTACTCAACTTACAAGACGAACCTTCAATTACAAACTAATTTTTATCAGTATTCCACATAATTTTTTTTTCTTTATACAAATTTTTAGGGTCTGGTTCAGATATGGCATCAATTAATGCCTGTGTATATGGATGTCTTGGATTTGTAAGTACTGCATCAACAGTTCCTGCTTCAACTACTATTCCTTCATACAGGATTATTATTCTATGAGCAAAGTGTTTTGCAGTAGCAAGATCATGTGTTATATAGATAACTGATATTTGGTTTTGTTTTTGAATTTCAGTTAATAGTTCAAGAATTTCTGCACGGATAGAAACATCTAACATTGAAACTGGCTCATCAGCTATTATGACTTTGGGTTTCACTACCAGTGCTCTTGCAATAACAACTCTTTGACGTTGCCCACCTGACAACATATGAGGGTATTTTTTCGCTATTTCATGTACAGGTTCTAACTTTACTTCCTTCAAGACATCTAATACCATTTGGAATCTTGTTTCCTTATTTCCTATGTTGTGAATTTCTAATGGTTCATTAATAATATCAGATATTTTCATTCTAGGATTAACTGCATCATATGGATCCTGATAGACCATTTGACATTTCATTCGAAGTTTTTTCAAATCAGCCGAATTATTACTGGATAATTTACCATCAAAGAAAATTTTTCCAGAATCAGGTTCGATTGCTCGTAGAATTAATTTTGCAATAGTGGATTTACCCGAGCCTGATTGTCCAGCAATTGCTATGATTTCACCATGGTTCAATGAGAAATTGACATTTTTTGCAGCAGTAACAGTATCTGATTTTGATTGAAAAATTCCTTTTTTTGTAAAATTTTTGTTAAGATCCTCAACTCTCAGAATTTCACCCATCAATTAATGATGGAGAGACTTGTATTTCAAATATTCAATATTATGAGGATAACATGGATAAGAAATTTATGCAGTTAAAAAACGGATTTTGAAATATGAGCACAAAATCTGTTCAAAAGGACATAGGCTATCAACAAATTACTGTACAGGAAAATTTACACTATTTCAAGTCTAATAATATAAAAAATCAAAAAACATTTGCTGAAGAAATAGCGTTATCGTTAAAACATGAACCTAGATCCATAAGCCCAAAGTATTTTTATGACAATGTTGGTTCTGAGTTATTTGATAGGATATGCAAACTGCCAGAATACTATCCATACAATTGTGAATCATCAATTCTCAAAAAAATTGCAAAAAATCTAATACCATATCTTACTGATAATGTTAGATTAGTTGAATTAGGTAGTGGTTCATCAACAAAAACTAGACTTCTTATTGACGCATTATTAAAAAATCAAAAACATATTGAGTATTTTCCAATTGACATATCTGATGTATTAATTGACAGTGCAAAGAAGTTATGTGATGATTACAAAACTCTCAAAGTCACGGGTATTATTGACACATATGAAAACGGTTTGGATTTCATAGAGCATTACGACGATAAACCAAATTTGATAACGTTCCTTGGTTCAAGTTTTGGAAATTTCAATGAAGATGATGGAAACAATTTTTTGAAAAAGATACATGATCTAATGAAGCAGTCAGATTATTTCCTCATAGGTCTTGACATGGAAAAAGATAATGATGTTTTGTTCAAGGCATATAATGATACTAAAGACCTGACTGGAAAATTCAATCTAAATATTTTAGAAAGAATTAATCGAGAACTTGACGCTGACTTTAAAATTTCACAATTTGCTCACAAGGCATATTATAATCAATCAAAAAGAAGAATCGAAATGTATCTACGCTCTCTATCAGATCAAACTATAACAATTCCAAAAGCAGATGTTTCTATTCGACTAGCAGAAAATGAGTTAATACACACAGAAAATTCTCATAAATTTACCATCTCACGAATAGATTCTACGTTTGAAGAAGCAGGGTTAGATATAGTGCAAATGTGGTTTGACACTAAGAAATATTTTGGATTATTTCTTGCTAAAAAATTCTAGATATCTTTAACGCATCTGAATCCTGAAAACAACCATCTTTCATCTAACCTGAAAAAGTTTCGATATGAGCCACGGATAGACAAAGCAGGAGTACCAAACGAACCACCTCTCAACACTTTCTGGTTAGTAAACCATTTGTCATTATATTCATCAAACCCTGACTTGAAACCTGGATATCCAACAAATTCAGATGACGTCCATTCCCAAACATCACCAATCATTTGATGACATCCGTAGTGGCTTTTTCCGTTTTCATATGAGCCAATGCTTGTACAACTCCAAACATGAGAATCCAAAAGATTTGCATGATCTTGAGTTGGAGGTTGATTACCCCATGGAAAAACTGTTTTAGTATTTTCTTTATCATTCCATAATGCAGCCTTCTCCCACTCTGCTTCTGTTGGTAATCTCTTACCAGCCCATTTGCAAAATGCCATTGCTTCGTAAAAGCTAATATGGCATACTGGCTCATCAGGATTGATCTTTCGTTTGCCAACAAAGTCTCTTGTAAACCATTCACCATCTTCTTTCTCCCAATACATTGGTGCACTCCACTCATTTTTCTTGACTGCATCCCATCCATCTGAAAGCCAAAACGAAAAGTCGTTATAACCACCATCCTCTATAAATTCTAGATATTGTGAGTTAGTCACTGGAAAGTTTTCAATTTGAAAATCGTTAAGATACACTCTATGCTCAGGCAATTCAATGTCATAACAAAACCCATTTCCTGAATATCCCATATTATAAACACCTCCTGGGATTTTGATAGATTCTTGTTTCAAAGTAGCTGGTTTTTCCACTGGTGTTATCCTAACAGGTCTATACTGGTCACCAAGTAAATGCTGTATGTCATAAACAAGTAACTCCTGATGCTGACATTCATGGTGAATTGACATAGTGAACAGATAAGATGCATCTGGAGTTAGTGAATTCTGCAAAACCTCTATGACTTTCTTGGTAATTACATCATAATATTCTAGAATTTCATCAACTGTTGGTCTTGACATTAGTCCACGTTTTGCTTTATCATGTGGTTTTCCAAATTGATTATAGTATGAATTGAGATATTTTGAAAATTCATCCGAATAAAATTCATAATTTTCTTGTGTTTTACTCAAAACAATTTCGTTTAACCAACTAACATGCCCTAGATGCCATTTTGGTGGACTCATAAAATATGCTGTCTGTACACCGAAATCGTCTTTTTCCAACGTCCTCACTAATTCTAGAGTTCTGGATCGAGTGTCTTCAAATTGTTTTAGAAGTGTGTTCTCTGACTTTTGTTCTAATGTCATGATCAAATGCAGTTTTTTTGAATTAATTAGTTTTAGTATCCTTTGGCAAAGAATGGTCGAATTTTGCTTTGGCCATCACAATAGATGCATTTTGAGCCATCATCCTCACAATCATCTGGTATTACCCTGATATCAGCACCTGTTTCTTCCTTTATTTTTTCCTCACATGTTGGATTATCACATATCGGTGCCTTGATGAGCATTCCTTTCTCTAATTCAGATTTGAACTCATCATAGGTTTCCAAAGTGGCAGTTCTTTCGTCAAGAATTTTTTTTGCATTTGTAAACATATCATTATGGATATTATCTAATTCAATTTCTATGTCAACACTAAACTCCTGATTTAGTGATACTTTTTGTTTCTGTCCATTATCTCTTCTTACAAGAACAAAATTCTGACTTTCAAGATCTTTAGGACCAAGTTCAATTCTAATTGGAATGCCTTTCATTTCCCAATCATTAAATTTGAAACCAGGTGTTACTTGATCTCTATTATCTAAATGTACACGAATATTCCTGGCGGTTAAAAGCATTTCAATATCTCCACATGTTGCCAGAATTTTTTCTTTCTCTTCATCTGAATGATATATTGGAATTATTACTACTTGAATTGGCGCAACTCTAGGTGGCAGTACAAGACCCTTATCATCACCATGTACCATTATCATGCCACCAACCAATCTCCAAGATACACCCCATGACGTCTGCCATACAAAACTCTCAACATTATCTTTGTCAGCATATTTTACTTCGAATGGTTTTGAGAAATTCTGTCCAAGAAAGTGTGTTGTTCCCATTTGGAGTGCTTTTCCATCTGGCATCAGTGATTCCATTGTGAGTGTGTAAACTGCGCCTACAAACTTCTCTTTTTCAGATTTTCTTCCAGTGATTACAGGAATTGCAAGCTCTTCTTCAACTGTTTTCTTGTAAATTTCTAAAATATCAGTAACTTCTTTTTCAGCTTCGTTTTTATCAGCATGTGCGGTATGACCTTCTTGCCATAAAAATTCTGAAGTTCTAAGAAATGGTTTCGTTCCTTTGATTTCAGCTCGTAATGCAGAATTCCAAAAATTAATTTTTAGTGGAAGGTCTCTCCAACTTCTAATCCATTTTGCATACATTGTATATGCTAGTGTTTCAGATGTTGGACGTAGTGCAAGTTTGTCACCAATCTCACCATCACCAGAATGTGTAACCCAAAACACTTCTGGATTAAAACCAGTAAAATGATCTTTTTCTTTTCCAAGTAGTGATTCTGGAATAAGTATTGGTAGGAATCCATTACGATGTCCTGTTGCAACTAGTTTAGAATCTAATGATGATTTCAACGATTCCCAAATCGAATAGCCATCTGGCCTCAACACTATGAGGCCTTTTACTGGGGCATAATCTGCCAATTCTGCTTTAATGACAACCTGTGTATACCATTCACTAAAGTCATCATTTTTCTTTACTGTAATTCCAGCCTCTTTTCCCATTAAATTTGCACTGATTTTGGAATTATTTAGTCTTCTTTACTATTAATTTGTCTAGAAAAGAAAAAAAATTAAACATATATTCGAAATTAATTTGCTAATATTGTGGTAAAACAGAATCTTTTGGAAATAGTTGAGAAAATTGTTGCATTAGACACCAATATGAGATTTGCATCAATTATCGATCTTAACGGTAACATTTTGGAAGGTATTATGAATCAAGGAAAAACCTCACTTGAATCACAAAAACAGGAAGAGCATTTCTGTAAGCAAGTTGCCAGAAGGAGAAAAATGAGGAAGGAATTTGATAGACCGTTGGGTAAGGTAAGATATGTTCATGTGGAGCGAGAAAAAGTAACACAGTTTGCTATTTACACTAAAAGAAAGATAGTATTTGTAACATTAGAACCCGAGTTATCAATACAGCGTAAAATGAAAGTTGTTAACAGTATAAAGAGAATAACAGCAAATATCTAAAAATTATAATTTTTCCCCTTTACATAACACATGTCCCATAACTCTACTTTGAAAGTTTGGACAAACAAAGCATTGGATAAAATGTGCCTCGCTTTCTAGTACTGGACAATCAACATACTCCTGTTTCATTCTTTTGAGCATTTTTGGACTAACACCTTTTAGTTTTAATTTGCCCTTTTCATCCATCATTCCTGAAGCTTTCAGTTCCGCCTTGACGTTATCAGGCAATTTTTGTCTACCCTCTCGTTGTTGTACTTTAACTTCGTGTTTATGTTCTAACTCTTCCGTCATTTTACTTGCTCTAGTTGTAATCAATTAAAGCGTGATTTAACATTAGCTATTTTAGATCGGTGATATCACTTTCAACTTTTATATGATTGATTTTTTGCTTTCAAAGTAGAATACAATTGTTAGCAATTTTTGATGTTGAAGGTGTTTTGTATGACGCTGAATATTTGCCAATCTTAGCTGAGAAAATAGGTAAAGAACAAGAAATATGGGCTATTACAAAACAAGGAATTCAAGGTTCAATCAATTGGGAAGAAGGACTAAAAAAAAGAGTTGAATTACTTAAAGGAATTAGTTATGAAACTTGTCTAGAAGTTGCTGATTCATTACCAGTTATGACCGGTGCAAAAGAAGCATGTAATGCACTAAAACAAGCAGGCTGGAAAATCATGGCTGTGTCAGGCGGATTTACAATAATGACTGATAGACTTGCAAAAGAACTTGGTCTTGATTATGTATTTTCAAACGAATTAATTTTCAAGGATAATAAATTAGACGGTGTGAAAATTAATGTTGATTCTGATAAGGCAAAATCTGCAAAAATTAAGATTGAAGAATGGAATGAAAAACAAGATGAAATTACAGTGATTGTAGATGGTGCAAATGACATTAAATTATTTGACATTTGTGGATTAGGAATTGCATACAGAGCACAAGACATAGTAAAAGATCTGGCAACTGTTAGTTTAGAAGAAAAGGATCTCACAAAAATCATTCCTATCATCAATAATCATTACAATCTAAAAACACCATTAGTACAGTCTTAATCTTCTAGCAAAAATTCAATTATGATGAATGTTTTTCTAATTTATAATGAGTGTTCAGATTATACCAGTAAAAATAAAGGAAGACATTCAACCAAGTGATGATATAATTGCATTAATTCTGTCATCATTCAAAAATTCAATCGGTGACGGTGATGTTGTAGTAATTTCACAAAAAATCATATCAAAAAAAGAAGGACGTGTGATTAATCTGAATTCTGTGATTCCCTCGGAACTTTCTGTTGGAATTGCAAGTGCATATGAAAAAGATCCTAGATTAGTTGAAACCATACTATCAGAATCTAAAAGAATTGTTAGAATGGAACATGGAGTGATAATTGTACAGACAAACCATAATTTTATTTGTGCCAATGCAGGAATAGATGAAAGTAATGTGGAAAAAGGATTTGTAACATTATTACCTATAGATCCAGATAAATCAGCAAAAAAAATCAGAGATGCTATTCTTCAGATAACAGGTAAAAATACAGCAGTGATAATTTCAGATACATTTGGTAGACCATTTAGGTTAGGACAGACAGATCATGCAATTGGAATAGCTGGGATTGAATCGATAAAAAGTTATGAAGGAAAACCTGATACATTTGGAAAAATAATGCGTGTTACTGCGATAGCAATTGTTGATGAGCTATGTGCTGCAGCTGAACTTGTCATGGGCAAAACAGAAAAATCTCCTGTAGTAATCATCAAAAACTATAGTTTTGAATCAAAAAATGATAGTATTGATTCGTTAATACGTGAAGAAAACGAAGATTTGTTTAGATAATTCAGTTAGTTAATTAATTCAAAGAAAGTAATTAGTACAGGAATGAATCATCTAAGAACTGAACTTCACTGTCATAATTTATACTCAAATGATCATCTAGGTGATCTTGAACCACCATTTGACTGTGATGTAAGTATTTCTGCACAGCTTGAGCAATCATTGAAAGTAGATCTAGATGTCCTGTTTGTAACAAACCACAACACATTGAATGGTTATAAACAGATGTTGGCCTATAAGGAAAACCACGAAAAATTTTCTAAACTCAACGTGTATCCTGCTGAAGAAGTGACAACTGACAAAGAAGCACATGTCCTTGTTTATGGAATTTCTGAAGAGATAAAATCAAACCAAGCATTAGAGGAGATACTGGACGCCGCAAAGTCACAAGGAGCAGTAACAATTGCTCCACATCCATTCAGCCTAATAGATGCACTACGTGAGGATTCTCTAAAATGTGATCTGTTTGAGGTCTTTAACAGTTCAAACATTGATATATTTTCCAATAAGAAAGCTGAGATTTTTGCCAAGGAAAATAATCTTGATGTGATAGCAGGAAGTGATTCACATATTATTTCTACAATAGGGAGATGTACAAATTTAATAGAATCTGAAGATTCGCTTGATGATATAATTTCAGCCCTAAGAAAAAAAAGAGTGTCGATTGAAAATACAGATTATGTGTCAAGAAGTGAAGTATTACAGCACATACAATATAAAATAGAAAATTCAAAGGAATACATTGATTGGTACGTTAAGGAATTCTACCCAAAATTCTTTTGGCTGTTTAATAGTACCTACAAATTCTACATGCATACTAGAAAAAGCTACCTTTGGGATTCAATGTTCAGACTAGCGATTTTTGCGTTGAAAAGAATTTCGTACAAAATTAACTTTGAAGGCTATGATCCATATGCATTTAGAACAAGAGATATACCAACCATGACTAGGATGATATTTTGAATAGGCATAGCTAAAAAAAACTAGTTTTTTATATTAACAAATTAAATTTTTAACGAGTGATTGAAATTTCTGAACCAGACAAAAAATTAGATGTAAGAGGATTGTATTGTCCATCACCAGCACTACAAACTACTGTTGAACTCTCAAAAATGCAGGCTGGGCAAATTCTCATAGTCCTTGCAGATGATCCTACTGCTGAAGAAGATATTACTGAGTTATGTCATAAACGTGGTCATGAACTTGTGGAGTTGAAAAAAAACGGTAATGATCTAGAATTTATTATAAAAAAAATATAGTTTTATTTCTGTTCAGATAAATATTTGTCAACATCAATAGCTGCCATGCAACCATATCCAGCAGCAGTTACTGCCTGTCTGTATCTGTGATCATGGACATCACCTGCTGAAAAAATACCATTAACACTCGTCTCTGTTCCATTTTCAAGCACGATATATCCATTTTCATCTAATTCAAGTTTGTTATTGAAGAGATGTGTGTTTGGTTCATGACCAATCGCAACAAAAACTCCAGCCATATCCACATCCGTCTCTTCTCCAGTCTCTGTATTTTTTAAAACCACTTGTTCTACTTTTTGATCACCTTTTATGTCTGAAACAATACTATTCCAGTGGATAATTATTTTATCATTATTCAAAGCACGCTCTTGCATTATCTTACTTGCACGAAATTCATTTCTACGATGTATGATGTGAACTTTTGAAGCAAATTTTGTAAGAAATGTTGCTTCTTCCATACATGAATCACCACCACCAACAACGGCAAGTTCTTGATTTCTAAAGAATGCACCATCACATGTAGCACAATATGATACACCTTTTCCTGCAAAGGTTTGTTCACCATCAATTCCTATTTTTCGTGGTGTTGCACCTGTACAAACAATTACTGTTTTAGCCTCAAAATTAGTAGATGCAGTTGAAACTTTGAATGGGGTTTGAGAAAAATCTACGCTTGTAACTACATCATCAATGATTTTTGTACCCATACGCTCTGTCTGTTTTCTCATTGTTTGCATAAGATCAGGTCCCATTATACCTTCATCAAATCCAGGATAATTTTCAACATCTGTTGTATTCATTAGTTGTCCACCAGGAAGCAGACCTGAAATAAGAACAGTATCATGTCTTGCTCTAGAACAATAAATCCCTGCTGTATATCCTGCAGGTCCAGCACCAATGATTACAACATCATGTATCATAATTCAATTCAATGTTTTTGACATTTAAATCATCTCAGGGAGTTTAGAACTTCTTGATGTTTATGACATAATTTTCTGATCTGAATCTGTGAATATAGTAAATCCTTTTGCCAGTGAGCATTATTCAACCTACAATCTAGGTAATCACAAAATGATTCACCAGTTAAGATGTAAAAGATCACTTGAAGTAGATACCCCTCAACGATTTTTGATAATCTCTCATCGTGATATTCCAAAAACTTACCCCTATGTTTATTTTTAACAGATTCTATACCAAGTTTTTGTGCTTTGTTTGCAATTGCTTCTATATAGAACTGTCTTGATTTTGCCGGCGCCTCAATTATTCCAGTTGTTGATATAATTGCAGGGTTTGAACATATTACAGCACGACCATGATATCTTGCATCAGATTCATCATAAGTGCATGTGAACCTATTTGTTAGAACAACATGTAATGTTTGATTATCAAAATTTGCTAAATTATTTCTGATAATTTTCTGTATCTCAAATCCATCATACATTACAACTTCAGATATGTCTGTTGCATCTTCAGGTTTTTTTGTTTGTTCCATGATTTTTGAACTTCTACAAAACTGCTCTTCCAATTTCAAATCGGTCTGGTTAGGATCATTACGTTGAAATGGTCTTTTTATTTCAAAAATCCTAGATTCTGAAATTTGCTGAATTTGCTTTGTAGAAAGTTCCTTGAAAAAATTATCTTTAACAACAACTTCAACCGGTATAGTTTTCTTCAAAAAATTTACCAGTTCAGATACATTAATTTCTGGAACTGCTGGTTCATCATAAAGGATTATTTTTCTGACGTTCACTCAGATTTTTTAGGTATGGTATTATCTAATTCTTTTATTTTTTGGTCTGTTATCTCTGCTGCTTTTTTACCTGAATATAGCATTGAGCCAAACGTTGGACCCATTCTTGCTAATCCATGAGTTTCAGTTACTGACATGCCAGCTGCAACAAGTCCTGGATAAACCTCTCCAGTTTTTTCAACAACATGCTCTTCCCCACTTTCAACCCACATAGGATTCATTCCCTTCCATTCAACTAGATTCCTGTCAACAAGTCGTTTTACAGCTACTGAATCGTGACCAGATGCATCTATGATCATCTTTGCTTCAAGTGCTACAGGATCAACACATGTAATGTTACGTGGTAATGCAGAAACTGGCATCCAATTCACAACAATTCCTGCAATTCTTCCATGTCGTAAAACTAAATCATCAAATTTTGTCAAATTCAAAAATTTAACTCCTGCATCACAAGCTCCTGCTATGAGTTTTGAAACTGCATGTGGTCCAGGTGTTAGATATAACCCCTCACCAACTTTTTTGTAAGGAACACCCAATTCATCCCAGATTTTTTGTGCTGGAGCTCTTACAGTTACCGGATTCATCATATAGCCGCCAAGCCAATAACCACCACCAAGATAATTATTTTGCTCAATTACTAGAACTTTGTAACCCATCAATGATAATTCACGAGATGCAGTTAACCCTGCTGGACCAGCACCAATTACTATAACATCACATTCTGCTCTGTCTTGCAAAACATCAAAGAATTCTTTGGCTATGGCTCTTGTAATTTCAACTTCTTTTGCATCAGCAAAAATTTTGTCTGGTCTTTGTTCATTAACTGATTCTTGCATAAAAAAAAGTCAGTTTTAAGTCATTAATAGTTTTACATAGAATCATGTACGAATGTAATCCAAATGTTAGAGAAGATTTAGAATTAATACAAAATCAGATACTTGAAAGAATACAACATCTTAGAGAAAGAGGAATCCCTTTATCTGACGATTGGACGTTAGAGAGTTATTATGAATTAAATTCAGAGATTCAAAGTTGTATATTAAATGATCACACATTCAGTCCAATCACCCTTGGAATCATTGTAGGTATTGGTATTGGAATATGTTTAACATATTATTTCCGGATTTGGAAAAGAAAGAAAAAAAACGCGCAAGAGCATTAACGAAAAATTAGGATGAACTAATGGCAAATTTATCCAATTTGTCTATTAATCTAGTTGAAACTTCCTTTTTCTAATAATTTATATCCCAAGTTTAGGGAAAAGTATCAAGATGGCGCAACAACTAAGACCATCAAAACGAGGTTCTAAAAAACCAAAGATTGATTGGTCAAGAAGAGAGGAAGCGGATAATTTTGCTAATACTGTAAAATTATACAGACAAGATAAAATTGATCATGATACGTTTCGTAGATTCAGACTTCAACACGGTGCGTATGGTACTAGAATGACTGATGATTATGCAATGGTTAGAATCAAAATACCTGCAGGACAAATTTATCCTCATCAATTAGATAAAATTGCGCAGTTAAGCGAAATGTATTCAATTGGTAATGCACATTTTTCAACACGTGAAAACATACAACTTCATTGGGTTGTACTAGAAGATGTATCAGAGATAATGCATGCTCTTGCTGATGTAGGACTAACATCACGTGAGGCATGTGGCAACACAGTTAGGAATGTCATGTGTAGTCCATTATCAGGCGTATGTGAAAAAGAGGAGTTTGACGCAACACCATATGCATTATCCGTAGCAAAATTCCTTTTACGCAATCCACTAAACCAAGCTTTACCTAGGAAGTTCAAATTCAATTTTACATGTTGTGAGAAACATGGAATGATTCGAATAGTTGATGTTGGACTGCTTCCACAAATACAAGATATCGACGGTAAAAAACAGAAAGGCTTCAAAATATTCTTGGGTGGTGGATTAGGAAACAAATCATTTGTGGGACATCAATTAGAAGAATTCACACCGGTAGAGGAGTTATTGTATACATCAATTGCGGTTCTACGGATATTTGATAGGATGGGTGATAGAAAAAATCTTGCAAGAAACAGAATGAGATATTTAGTAAATGATCTGGGTTGGGAAAAATTTCAAAATCTGGTCTTGAAGGAACGCGCTTTGGTTAAAGCCACACAGTCAGTAATAGTCAAACTCAAAATCAATGATGCCGAATCTGAATTTAAACGTCAAATTTCCATTAATGATGAATCACCATCAATACCAGATGGATTTGCAAGGTGGAAACAAACTAATGTTGTAGAACAAAAACAAAAAGGCTACAATTCTGTCTTTATTGGGTTAGAATCAGGTGATATTACTGCAAATCAACTACGCGCAGTTGCAGAGATAATCCGTGAATTCTCACAAGAAGGTTCTGCTCGTAATGGATTTACACAAAATATAGTCTTACGATATATTCATGATGATGATTTAGTCAACATGTATACCAAATTGATTGAATCTGGACTGGCAAAAAGTGGCTCATTGACAATGGCATCAGCAATTGGATGTTCAGGAACAACATCATGTAACTTGGCACTAACTAACTCACACAGACTCGCAAAAGAAATTCAAAGAAAATTCTTAGAATTAAACTTGGATACAGATAAAGATCTATGTGATTCCTCAATTAAGATCAGTGGCTGTCCAAATTCATGTGGTCAACATCAGATTGCAACAATAGGATTCTATGGTGGTGGTGGTAGATTAGGAAGAGATATGTATCCAAATTATACAATGTCACTTGGCGGTAGATTTGATAAAGATTCAATGTTGGGCCATCACACTGCACGTGTTCCTGTGAAGAGAGTAATTCCTGTAGTTCTAAAAATCATAGAGTTGTTTAAGCAGTATAAACAGCCTGATGACACATTGGATAAATGGATAAACAGAATAATAAATGGAAATGAATCATCCGATATTAAATCCGTTGAAGATATAAAAAAAATAATTAATCCATTATTAATACCCCCAACAAAAGAAGACGATAGTGATTTTTACATGGACTATGGAAGTGATAGTAGTTATCACACAATAACTGGTAAGGGTGAATGTGCTGCATGACTGACACACCAATTATTGACCACGAGTCACTAAGAGAAGAGATCAAAAAAAATAATGTTAGAATAATCGATGTACGACGTGAAGATGACTATAAGACTAGTCACATAACAAACTCGGTAAATCTACCATTAGCAAAACTTCTCAACGATGACAGTGCAGAAAATATAGCAAAACTTGCAGGTGATCTTGGAATTAGTGATAATACTCTTGTTGTTGTTTATGATGACACATTCGGTGCACTGTCATCTAGAGTTGTATGGGCTCTGCAATATATTGGTCATAATAATGTTAAATTGCTTGATGTGACATTTTCACAATGGAAAGAACTTGGTTTAGATATAGATACTAAGATTCCAGAAATTGAGAAATCCACACATTCCATAAACATACGCTCAGACATAATGGCAACAGCTGATTATCTTGAAAAAGTCAAAGATAAGAAAAATGTCGTAATAATTGATAATAGAGAACGACTAAATTTTCTGGAACAACATATTCCAGGCGCCATAAACATTCCATATAGAACATTGGCTACTGATGGACAGATTATCAGAACAAAAGAAAGTATGCGTAACTTGCTAAAAAATAGAGGTATATCAGAAGATGCAGAAATAATTACCTATTGTGGAAGTGTTGGAACCCTTTCGGGTCTTGCCTATTATGCTTTAAAATCAATTGGCATACCAAATGTGAAATTGTATGTTCATTCATTTAAGGAATGGAAGAGTCTTGAAAAACCAATTGATAAGCAGGAAAATGCTAGTTATTGGGATCTTTCAGCTGAATAAGTAATTTATATAGAATTTTTCTAATTAGAATTAATCAGAAACATGAAAGACATCAATGAGATAATGCCAAAGATTCCAAATATGAAGTGGGGCGCACTTTTAAACAAAAAACCATCAAGTGAAAAGATTGATGATCTAAATAATCTCTTTCCACATAACGGAAAATGGCATACTGTGTTTGAAGAAAAGGACGTTGCATATATTGATGGTGTTCGTGTTTTTAAGAAAGATAATGAGTCCTGGACTTAGACTAATTTTGTGGTACACTAGTTCGAAGTTTTTTTGTTACTTTTATTTCTAAATTTTCAAAAAATTCTAGCATTTTTCTCTTGTTATCTATTACAAAATCTACTCCTTTGTCATTCAAACGGACTTTGTAGAGTCTAATTTCTCTATGCTCTTCTAAGAATTCTTCAATCATCTCTCCACCACATTTTGTTGGATCAATAAACAATTCCAGATCATCAATTATTTTACTAACATCTTCTTGCTCAATGGATGATTTTGTAGATTGTATTGCCATGCCAATCTCTTTTAGATTTTTTATTGGTGCAGTAAGTTGTTTTGCTGATTTTGTTCCTAACAAACCACGTTTCTTCTGACCAAGTTTTTTTGCCATCTCTGGTATTAAATCATAGACATCAATAATTGATCTCAAGTCCTGTCTTTTTTGGTTTTTCACAACAAGTCCTTTTACAATTAATTCATTTAATGATTTTATTGCATCTTCTTTACTCAAAAACGTAGTCCAGACAATAGCACCAATTGTATGATATCCTTGTCTAAGTGATTCTATAACAACAACCTCAATAATATTTTTGAAACCTTCTTCGGCTCTTACATTTACAAAGTCTTTGTCTTTTACTGCCCTTCGTGCATTTTTAACATCAATCTCGATAGAACGTTTTAACGAATCAATGGATTCTGAAACTTGGTTTAACATAGAAAGATAGCATGCTTTATTGTACCATGCCATTGCATATGTTGGATCAGAGTCAAGTGCTTTTTCTGTACAATCTAATGCTTTGGCATAATTTTTTTTCTCATAGTTTACAAGTGATTTTAGATTCCATGCTTCTGAGTTTGTAATGTCAATATCCAGAACTTTATCATAAACTCGCATTGATTCAGTATAATCTTCTAAATGAAATCTTGAATATCCCAATTTTAACATCGCATCAACGTCATTTGGGTCAGTCCTCAAAATCATTTCAAAACTTCTACATGCCTCTTCTAATTTCTCATCAGCCATGTAGAGGATACCTTTTCTGAAAAGTCTATTACGCTGATAATCTGCATTAGTAAGTGAGGTTTCTTCTTTAACAGTCTCTATTGACGTCTCTTTTTCAATATCATCTTTATCCATCTCGCTTATTTTCAGATTTTTCTAGATAAATAGTATTCTCAAAATTTACGCCTAGATTATCTAATAGTCGGAAATCTAAATAAATAGCACATTATAACAAATTCGGTTATGAGTTCTTTTTTACATTTTGAGGTAGAAGGGGAATCTCCATATCCACAAAAAAGTGGTATATTTGAAGTAGAGATATCTATCACAGATGTAAAACCATCATCATCTGAGATAGAAAATAAATCATTTACATCAATCTGGAAGGATACTTTCCATCTTAATGTTAAAAATGGTCTATTTCAAGAAACTTTGGGTTCTGAAGAAAACCCTCTTCCTAAAACTATAACCACACTCACAAATACATGGATAGTTGTAACAGATCAATTTGCTCCAATAGGATCATTATTTGAATTTGAAGTTCCTGAATCAATGAAAACTAAATCATCTTTTGAACAACTAACTTCCGATTCACCAACACCTAAGCCAAAAATAAGTAGACGTTCTGGTCAACCTGGAGATAAAGGTCCAACAGGTCCTGAAGGCCCAGTAGGAGATAAAGGCAATAAAGGTGATAAAGGTGACAAAGGTCCAACAGGTGACAAAGGTCCAACAGGTGACAAAGGAGTAACAGGTGACAAGGGTGATAAAGGTGACAAAGGTACACCAGGCCCAGCTGGCGGTAAAGGTGATCAAGGCGACAAAGGACTAACAGGTGATAAAGGCGACAAAGGTGAACAAGGAGAGCATGGTCCTAAAGGTAACAAGGGTGAGACGGGTCCGCAAGGTCCACCAGGTGATAAAGGATTAACAGGTTTACGTGGAGATAAAGGTGATAAAGGTTCAACAGGTCCACTAGGAATTCAAGGTGATAAGGGTGTTCCAGGTGTACCTGGAGATAAAGGTGATAAAGGAATCACAGGTCCACCAGGTGATAAAGGGGCACCAGGTCCACAAGGTCCACAAGGGGAGAAAGGAAAGTTTGGAATTACTGGGCCAGGTGGTGACAAAGGTCCTCGCGGTCCGCAAGGTCCATCAGGAGATAAAGGAATCACAGGACCACCGGGTCCAGCAGGAGATAGAGGTCCACAAGGCCCACAAGGTGATCAAGGTCCACAAGGTTTGACTGGTGATAAAGGTCCTCGCGGTCCACAAGGTATACAAGGTCCACAAGGAGAACAAGGACCACAAGGTTCTCCAGGTCCAGCAGGAGAAGCAGGTCCTCGCGGTCCACAAGGTCCAGTTGGTGCTGCGGGTCCTCGCGGTCCACCAGGTCCACCAGGTGATAAGGGCCCAACAGGTGGAATGTCAGATGAACAAAAACAACTGTTCAAAGATATGTTAGAGATTCTAGTAAAGAAAGGAATTATTTCATCCGAAGAACAAATAGAATTACAGAGTCATTTATACT
>Ga0208764_10000595_pt1 | contig 23238 bp, 26 predicted proteins | sample ETNtaG_18_FD_185762 | JGI IMG/M metagenome (GOLD analysis project Ga0208764, IMG submission 185762) | Marine microbial and viral communities from oxygen minimum zone, Eastern Pacific Ocean - ETNP201302SV91 (SPAdes) (version 2) | ecosystem: Environmental > Aquatic > Marine > Oceanic ... | reverse complement strand
CCTTGCTTCTAGTTGAGCAATTTTTTTCTCCAATTCTGATGTTTTTGATGTTGATTTTCTAGCTGTTGATTTCTTAGATGTTGATTTCTTAGATGTTGATTTCTTAGATGTTGATTTCTTAGATGTCTTTGCACGTTTCTTTGCAGTTGCCATTGCATCGAGTACAAAATTGGGGTTTATTTAGATTGTGCTCGATTTGCGCTCAGAATAATGATCTGTTTTATAAAGAATATTGGCTATGATCTATTATGGATGATTTTGAAAAGGAATATCCCGGATTTGACTGGAAAAATACTCCAGCATATAAGCATCCTGGAGGAAAAAACTGTCCTTGCCCAAAACATGAATACATTAGAGAGCAGATTAACTTTACAAAACAAGTTAACGAAAAAGGTTCTGATGCAAGCAAGGTTACACTGAAGTTTTGTCCTGAACATTACAAAGTTTACATGGATGAAGTAATTCCTGCGATGCCATTGAAATATAAAATTTTGACAAAAATTGCATTGAAAATAGGTGCTATTCATATACAACATCTAACACATATGCAGTCTGACTTGTGTTTCTATTGTAAATTTGGATCAGGTGGTCATGGAAAGAAAAGTGAACTGCCACCAATGCCATGATTACATTGGATCAATCAAAACTTTTGGTCTATTAGGTGTGTCATGATGACATTTCTTTTCACATATAGGACATTGTTTTCTATCTAGAAAAATACATTGACAGATATGAGATTCCAAGTAACTTTCAGCGGATTTAGAATTTTCTCCGGTTCCATTACAGAATGGACATTCAGAATTCAGTAATTCAATAGTTCCTACTCCCTTACAAACTCCACAAAAACCTTCTTCAGTCATCGTAGTTTAACCTCCAAAACCAATTTTAACTCTTGCTATATGTAATTTTTTTAACAACCGAGTTAAGCTTATACTTTCACAGAAATGAACTGAACTATGCCAATAGACGATATACGTGAGTTAATACAAGTTTTAGAAAATGCAAATGAATTAAAACGAATCAAAACAGAAGTTGACACTAACTTGGAAATTGCCGAAATTCTTAGACGGGCCATGTACCAGAATGGTCCAGCATTATTATTCGAAAATGTAAAGGGATATGATATTCCAATACTTGGTAATGCATTTGGATCAATGAAAAGATTAGAACTTGCATTAGAAACAAATGACTTTACCGAAATTGGTAAAAGAATTACAGACATTACAAAAATGGAAATTCCAAAAGGGGTTTTTAATAAAATAAAAAAATTACCTGAGCTTTCAAAGATGAGTGACTCATTTCCTAATTTAGAAAAAAGTGGGCCGGTTACAGAAGTAATTGATAAAAACCCTACATTTAGTAAAATTCCAATCTTAAAAACATGGAAGAATGATGCTGGCAACTTCATTACATTTGGTTTGACTGTTACTAAACACCCAGAGACAGGAGTTAGAAATCTTGGTGTTTATAGAATTCAAATCATAGATGATACACATGCTTTGATGCATTGGCAAAAGCATAAACGTGGTGCACAACATGAAATTATTTCAAAGAAAACCAACAATAGGATAGAAACTGCTATAATCATTGGTGGGGAACCTGCTACAATCTTTTCAGCTGTTGCACCGGTTCCAGAAGGATTAGACAAATATCTTTTTGCTGGTATTACAAGAAAAAAGGGAATTAGTACAGTGAAATGCAAAACTGTTGATATTGATGTCCCTGCAAATGCTGAAATTGTTTTGGAGGGATATGTTGATTCATCAGATATTAGAGATGAAGGACCATTCGGTGATCACACTGGATATTACACCCCAAAAGAACCATACCCAACTTTTACATTAACAGGAATAATGCAAAGAAAAAATCCAATTTATCTCACAACAGTTGTTGGTAAACCAATTTTAGAAGATGCGTATATTGGAAAAGTAATTGAAAGATCATTTTTGCCATTAATCCAAATGTTTCATCCAGAAGTAGTTGATTTTGACATGCCTAGTGCTGGATGGTTCCAAGGCATGGCAATAATATCCATTAAAAAAACATACCCAGGACAGGCAAAAAAAGTGATGATGGGTCTATGGGGTATGGGACAACTTGCACTAACGAAAATGTTTGTAGTGGTAGATGATGATGTAAACGTTCATGATATCAATGATGTGATTTGGGCTATTACTACAAGAACTGACGCTGCAAGAGATATTACAATTATTGATAGAACTCCTACAGACACATTAGATCCAGCATCACCATTGGTTAATTTAGGCTCGAAACTTGGAATTGATGCAACACAAAAAACTTTAGCAGAGGGTTTTGAGAGAGCGATACAAGAAAAAGTTCAGGTTGATGATGAAACCAAGAATTTAGTTGATTCCAAATGGTCTGATTATGGAATTTAGTTGATTCCAAATGGTCTGATTATGGAATTTAATGCATACGTACAGTTTGATAAAAATTATCCCGTTCTTCAACTGAGTATCCAATTTGTTTGACTGATTCAATAATTCGTTTGTCAGTAAGTTCAGTTGAACGTGAGCCAGTGCAAGAGACAACTTCTTCGCCAATCAATGTTCCACCAAAATCATCAGCACCGTATTGTAAAGCAAGTTGGGCCATACCAATTCCATTTGTAAGCCAAGATGATTGTATATGATTAATCAAACCATCAAAAATTAATCTGGAAACTGCAATCATCTTTAGAAGTTGAATTCCACCTGCACCATGTGTGACGATTCCATTCTCTTGCATTAACGTATTATTTGGCTCAAAACTCCAAGGAATAAATGCCATAAAACCATTGGATTTTTTTTGCAGTTCAACAATTTTTTCAAAATGTTCCACGATATCTTGATTTGATTCAACATGTCCATACATCATAGTTGCTGATGCTGGAAGACCTAGTTCAAACGACTCATTCATTATTCTAAGCCATTCGTTACTCTTAATTTTTTTTGGACTAATGATTTCTTTAACAGAGTCAGTTAAAATTTCAGCGCCTGCACCTGGAACTGATTGTAAGCCAGATTGTTTTAATCTTGATAAAATTTCTTTTGTACTTGATCTTTCAACTTTTGCAACCATGTCAATTTCAGACGTTGATAATCCATGTATTCCAACTTGAGGAAATTTTGAACGGATCATCTTAAACGAATCTTCATAGTATTCTATGCCAAGATCTGGATTATGGCCACCCTGAATCAAAACTTGACGTATTTTGAACATATCCCATCCAGTCTTTACTCGTGCTTCGATTTGATCCAATGTCAATGTATAAGATTCCTCATGGTTTGGTGGACGATAAAATGCGCAAAATATACAATCAGTGACACAGACATTTGTATAATTCAGAATTATGTTATTAACAAAAGATGCTTTTTTTCCAAATCTTTTTTCTGACAGTTTACCTGCAACTAATCCCATCAATTGTATATCATCAGATTCAAGTAGTCTGAGGTAGTCATCTTTAGTTGGTCTTATTCCATTTAGTGAATTTTCAAGAATGTCACTAATCTCACTCGTGTGTAATTGTTGTGTAAGTTGGCTCAATTAATCACAATACCATACAATCAATATTTAATCCTTAGAAAAATATTAGTCATAAAAAAATGTGTTTTGGGAATTTTTAAGTATGGAATGGAAAGGAGATCACTTATGACAAATGGTATAGACATTAGAATGAATCGTATTCTTCACAAAGGCAAAATGCTTTGTATACCAATGGATCATGGAATCTCCAATGGTCCTATTGAAGGATTAGAAGATCCGCACTCGATGATTTACAAGTGTGAGCATCATGGACTAACAAGCGTAATTATTAACAAAGGTATTATGAAAACACTTCCTAAACCAACTAAAATAGGACTACTAGTTCATTTTTCATCTAGTACATCACTATCAACTACACCAAATAGAAAAATGTTAACTGGTTCTGTTAAAGAAGCTGTGAGGCTTGGAGCAGATGGCGTTTCATTACATATCAACATAGGTGGAAAAGAAGAACCTGAAATGTTGGAACAGTTAGGAAACATTTCAGAACAATGTCATGAATGGAATATGCCGTTACTTGCAATGATGTATCCTAGAGGTGAAAATATTAAAGATCCACATGACCCAGAGGTTGTCGCACATACTGCAAGAATTGGTGCAGAGTGTGGTGCAGATATCGTTAAGACTGTTTATACGGGTGATATTGATTCGTTTAAAAAAGTTGTATCCAGTATACCTGTTCCTGTGGTAATCGCTGGTGGTCCTAAAGCAAACACTGACATGGATATTTTACAAATGACTGAAGATGCAATGACTGCTGGTGCCAAGGGTGTTACGTTTGGACGAAATATTTTTGCTCATCAAAAACCACATAAAATGGTGGAAGCATTAGCTGGAGTTATCTTCAAAAAGCAAACAGCAAAGGAAGCGGCAGAGAAAATTGACCAAGAATAAACAACTTATTGTCCAACCTAAAGTTGGAAAAAATCAATTTTCAAAATTTGTAACTCAGTTAGAAAATGAAGGTGTTACAATGATTTATGCAGATCCAAATAGTATGTCAAACAAAAAATCAAAGATTCAAACAGTGTATCCTTCTACTAATGCAAAATATGTTGTTTTGGATAAGGAGAAAACTTCAAAGATTAGGGGTAAAAAAATTGGGCGTAAATTCAAAGTTCTATCAAACAAAGATATTGAAAACATATTCGAGTCTGCAAAAAAAGGATTAGATTTTGTTATAATTGAGGTGAAAGATTGGAAAATAATTCCACTGGAAAACATAATAGCAAAATTGCACAAAATTCATACAGAAATTTTCACTGTTGCAAAAAATACCAAAGAGGTTAGGAAGATGTTTTCAATATTAGATGTTGGTGTGGATGGTGTTATTTTTCAAACAAACTCCATTACTGAAGTGAAAGAAACATTGGTAAACTTGGGCTCGAAAAACTTTGAACTAAAAACTGCCAAGATATTAGATATTCAAGAGGTTGGGGATGGTGAAAGAGTTTGTGTTGACACTGCGTCAATGTTACATAAAGGTGAAGGAATGCTTATTGGTAGTAGAGCAAATTTCATGTTTTTAGTTCATAATGAATCAGTTGGTTCTTCATTTACATCACCTAGACCATTTAGAGTAAATGCTGGAGCCGTTCATTGTTATACATTATCCCCAGATGGTACTACAAAGTATCTTTCAGAATTAGAAACTGGTAGTGAAGTATTAATTCTTAATTCAAAAGGAAAAGCACGTCGAGCAGCTATTGGCAGATGTAAAATAGAACGTAGACCAATGTTAATGATAAAAGCAAAAGTGGGTGATGAAATAGGTGGTATTATAGCACAAGATGCGGAGACTATTCGCTTTGTTAAATCAAATGGCAAATTAGTTTCTGTCACGCATTTGAAAAAAGGGAATTCAGTTTTAGCATTTGCAAAACCAGCTACTGGTAGACATTTTGGTATGGAAGTATCAGATGAATACATTTTAGAAAAATAATGAAATACAAAACTTGTGTTGCTATAGCAGAAAATAATCCAAAGAAACTTGTTAGAATAGTCAAAAATGCATTAAAGAAATCTGACTTTGTGGAAATAAGATTTGATTTTTTGAAACCAAAAGATATTCCTGATACACTTGAATTAGTAAAAAAACAATTGGCTAGATGTGTATGCACTTTAAGACCAAAAAATGAGGGTGGTAGATTTACAGGTTCAGAAAATGAGCGGAAATCCATTATCAAACTTATTGCAGAATACAATCCATTTCTATTAGATGTTGAATTTAGTGCGTTGCAAAAAGACAAAAAATTCCTCAAGTACATGAAAGAATCAAAAACAAAGATTTTAGTCTCATGGCATGATTTCAAAAAAACCCCAAAATTAGTGGATTTGACCAAAAAATTCACACATATGAAAAAATTCTCAAATTATGTAAAAATTGTGACTATGGCAAAAACTGTTAATGATGCAGCAAGAACATTATCGTTATACAAAGATGTGTCAAAAACAAAATTGATTGCATTCTCGATGGGTGAAGAAGCAAGGTTTACAAGAATTCTTTCTCTCCATATGGGAAGTCCATTCACGTATGTCTCATTAGGAAAGCCAATCGCACCTGGTCAGTTTAGCTTAGATGAAATAAGATCAATGAGTTAAATTATAACAACAGGGCAGATGTTATATCAATCCTTTTTGAAAAAATCATATGCTTAGAACATTTGCAGTCATAGGTGATCCAATTGATCACTCACTTTCACCTACTATTCATAATGCAGCATATAGACACCTAGATTTGGAGTGTACGTATATTGCATACAAAATAGATGAGAATGAACTTGAATCAGGTATTCAATCTTTAAAGTCAATTAAAATTTCTGGATTTAATGTTACAATTCCTCATAAAATTAGAATTATGGATTTGCTAGATGACATGGATCATGATTGTAAATTGATTGGTGCTGCAAACACAATTGTAAATGATGATGGTTTTCTCAAAGGGTACAATACTGATATGGGTGGTTTCATTGAGCCCATAAAAAATAGAGAAATTTCAATAAAAAATTCAAGTGTATTACTATTGGGTGCTGGTGGTGCTTCAAGAGCAGTAATAGCAGGATTTGCAAAAGAACATGCAAGAAAAATTACAATAGTTAATCGCACCATAGAAAAAGCCAACAACTTGGCAAGGTTTGGGAAAGATCTTGAACTTGAATCAGATGTAATATCAATAGATGATATGAAAGAATTAAACGAAAGTTATGATTTTGTTGTGAATGCATCTTCATTAGGATTAAAAAATGAATCTAATATTATACCAACAAAGTTAATTGATGAAAAAACAACAGTTTATGACATTGTCTATAAACCAGTTAACACAGAATTAATCAAAGATGCTAAAAAGAAAAATGCACAGATAATATATGGTTATGAGATGTTATTAGCACAAGCAGCTAGATCGTTTGAGATTTGGTTAAAGCAGAAAGCACCGTATGAAGCTATGAAAAAGGCAATTTTGGGAGGATTCTAATCATGATTGTCAAAAGTGAAGTGCATGGTGCAGTTTCCATTGTAAATGCTATTGCAACAGGAAATGGTGCCACACTTGGTATAGACACATTTGTTAAAACTAGATTAGAAATAAAAGAAGGTGGTACTGGAATCTACATAACTTCTGATAACAAAACAATTAGTTCTAAATTAATCAATAAAGTAATTCAAAATAGTATTCCAAAAAAACAATTAGAAAAAACAAGACTGGAATTAGATTTTCAATCAAATATTCCAACTGGATATGGTCTCAAAAGTTCAAGTGCAATTTCAACTGCAGTAGTAATGGCATGTTCAAAAGCATTCAAAAGAAAATTTACGGATAAGGAGATTTTAAAGATTGGAGTTGAATCGTCGATTCAAACTAAGGTTAGTATTACAGGAGCATATGATGATGCATGTGCATGCTATTATGGCGGATTTAATATAACAAATAACTATAAGAGAAATTTAATACTTAGACGTATAGCGCCAAATAACTTACAGGCTATAATTTTTCTTCCAAAATCACGAAAACGTGGAAACCTTAAAAAATTGAAAGATTTCAAGCCTGCTTTTAAAAAAGCTTGGGAACTAGCAAAAAATGGTGATTACTGGAATGCATCAATACTAAATGGTATAGCAACGTCATCTATTCTAAATTCAAATACCGAATTAATTTTCAAATTAATTGAAAAAGGAGCAATTAGTGCAACGATTTCAGGTAATGGACCAGCTATTGTTGCAATCACTAAGAAAGGTCATAATTCACATATTAAGAAGGAATTTTCATCGTTAGAAGGAAACATAATAATTTCTAATATCAATAATAAAAAAGCTGAAGTACATGAAGTGTAAAATTGAAAAATCGAAAATCAGTGGTGAGATAAACTGTCCTGCAAATAAGAGTTATACTCATAGAGCAATATTTCTTTCAGCATTATCTGATGGAAAAAGTATAATAAAAAAAACACTTCGTTCAAATGATACAAATGCAACGATTTCTGCTTGTAGAGCATTTGGTGTTGAAATAAATGAATCAGATGACACTGTGACTGTAGAAAATTCAATTGGTTCTACAGTACAGGGTTCAATGATTAATGCCCAGAACTCGGGTACTACATTAAGAATAGCAACCGCTATTGCAGCATTATCTGGTGGAAACACTGAATTAACTGGTGATGACAGTCTTAAAAAAAGACCCATGCGGCCAATCCTAGATTCTCTAGAAAAACTTGGTGTAACTACAGAATCTAATGACGGTAAACCACCAATTACAATTAAAGGTAAAATAAATGGTAATCATGTTAACATAAAAGGCGATGTTTCAAGTCAATTCATTTCTGCATTACTAATCATTGCGCCAAGATTGGATAATGGATTAACTATAGAGATTGATGGCAATGTTGTTTCAAAACCATATATCGACTTGACAATTACTACAATGAAGAAATTTGGTACTGATGTCCAAGTTGTAGTTCCATACAAAAAATATTTCATCACACATCAAATTTACAAACCTACCACATTTACCGTTCCATCCGATTTTTCAAACCTTGCGTTACTATTATCTGCAAATGTTCTCTTGGGTGATTCATTAAAAATCAAAATTAGCTTAGGTGAGTTACCACAGGGTGATGAAGAAATTGTAGATATATTGGAAAAACTTGGTGTAAATGTTACATTAGATAGTGAAACTATAACCACAAAATCACCTAAACTTTTAGACGGTGGGAGATTTGATCTGTCTAATACACCAGATCTTTTACCAGCATTAGCAATTCTTGTACTTAAATGTAAAACTCAGATTGAAATTTACAATGTGAAACATGCCAGGTACAAAGAGACCGACAGAATAGCAATAATCTGTAATGAATTGAAAAAAATTGGTGTTATTGTCACTGAAAAAGATGACGGTATGATTCTGAAAAAAGGGGACTTGTTAGATGATGTAGAACTAAATGCACATGATGATCATAGATTATTTATGGCATTTTCAATCGTGGGAATGTTCATAGGTAATTGCACAGTGACAGATCCTGATTCCGCTAGTGTGTCATACCCAAATTTTATTTCAGACATGCAAAATTGTGGTGCAAGAATATCAATTGTATAGAACGATTATAAACATCTAAGATGATCTTTTAATGTTGACTGGTAATACGATTGGTAGACGATTAGTTCTAACTAGTATTGGAGAAAGTCATGGTAAATGTATTGGAACTGTCTTAGATGGATGTCCAGCAGGTCTAGATTTAACCGAAAAGGATATACAAAAAATGTTAAACCTGAGAAAACCAGGACAGTCTCTGGTATCAACACAGAGAAAAGAAGATGATGAGGTAGAAATTATTTCTGGAGTGTTTAGGGGTAGTACTACTGGTGCACCGATTACAATGATAATTTGGAATGAGGATCAGAAATCCACAGATTATGAAAAACTAAGAACTGAGATGAGACCTGGTCATTCAGATTATCCGGCATATGTAAAATATAATAAATTTAATGATCATAGAGGTGGTGGAAGATTTTCAGGAAGATTAACTGCAACACATGTCATGGGTGGTGCAATAGCAAGAAAATTAATCAAAGAACAATTAGGAATTGAAACTAATTCATACACATGTCAAATTGGTAAAGTGAAAATGTCTAGCGTAACCAATCTGAAGACAATATCTAAAAATAAAATTTATTCAAATGTTGTGAGATGCCCATCAAAATCTACTTCTGAAAAGATGGAAAAAAGTATTCTTGCTGCAAGAAAGAAAGGTGATTCATTGGGTGGTATTATTGAATCAGTGTCTACTAATATTCCAGTTGGTTTAGGTGAACCAATTTTTGGTTCCTTAGAATCTGACATTAGTAAAGCAATTTTTTCTATACCAGCAGTCAAAGGAGTTGAATTTGGCTCAGGTTTTCTAGGATCAGAGAAATATGGATCACAAAACAATGATCCATACATAATTAAAAATGGAAAAATTTTAACAAAAACAAATAATTCTGGTGGAATATTAGGTGGTATTTCGAATGGAATGCCGATAGTTTTCCGTGTTGCATTCAAGCCCGCATCATCAATTGCAAAATATCAGCAAAGCGTAAATGTAAAAACAAAAAAGAACATAAAATTGCAAGTAGGTGGAAGACATGATCCATGTGTGGTACCAAGAGCACCACCTGTAGTTGACTCTTTAGTCTCCTTAACGTTAGCTGATCACGCACTCCTAAGCGGATTAATTAAACCAGTTTTGTAGAGATATGTCCGACATAGAAAAACTCCGTGATGAAATGGAGAAAATCACTGCTGATATGCTCAAATTACTAAAATCTAGAACTGACATTGCTAAAGAAATTGGGAATTTAAAAAATCAACAAGGACGTGTTGTTACTGATGAATCCAGAGAAGATGAGTTAAGAAATAAAATGATGAAAGCGTGTGATGAAATAGGATTTGACCAAACACTCGCAATAAGATTTTTGAATTTCCTGTTAAACGAATCAGTTAAAGTTCAATCATCAGAAGCACAAACACATCTCACAATTTTTCTGAAAGCAAAAGAATTGGAACGTGAAGGAAAAGACATTATTCATTTAGAAGTTGGAGAGCCTGACTTCAAACCTCCGGAAAGTGTACAGCGTGCACTTTCAGAAGTTTATAATGGCGGTTTTGGAAAATATGGTCCAGCTGAAGGTATTCCTGAATTTCGTGATTCCATAGCAACATTTGCAAATAATCACTTTGATTGTAAAATCAGTTCTAAAAATGTGATGGTTGTTCCTGGTGCAAGATTTGGTGTATTTTTAACTTTTTCAACTTTACTCAATTATGGTGATGAAGTAATTATAATTGAACCAGCATGGCCAGCATACAGACAATGTGCAATTAATGTAGGAGTGAAGATTCGTACAATTAAGACACACCTTGAAAACCAATGGGAGCCATCACTGGAAGATATCAAATCATCTATAAATAATAATACAAAAATGATTGTGTTAAACTATCCAAATAATCCTACTGGTAAAATATTATCAAGAGAACTACAAGACTCAATTTTTGAGGTTGCAAAAAATAATAACTTGTTTATTTTAAGTGATGAAATTTACAGTAATTATTCTAATGAAAAATGGAAAAGCATACTATCATATAATTATGAAAAATCAATAATCACACAATCATTTTCAAAATCCCACTCAATGACTGGGTATAGAATTGGGTATGTTATAAGCTCAAACAATATTATTGAAAAAATGGCAAAATTCCAATCACTTTGTTTAACAAATGTTTCTGAACCCATCCAATTTTTGGCTATGAGGTCAATTGATGATGATGTTAGTAAAAATGCAAAAAATATGCGTGAAAGGCTAGAAACTTTGTCTAAATTAGCTCAGGATATGAACTTGGAATTCGAAATTCCTGATGGTGCAATGTACATTTTTGCACGCACGAAAAGTAAGATTAACACCTCAGAATTAGCAGAAAAACTTCTTGAACATGGATTAGCTATAGCGCCAGGAAATGCATTTGGTGATTACAAACACTTTTTCAGGATTTCGGCATGCGTTGATAAAGAAAAAATTATCAAAGGAATGGACATATTAAAAGCAACAACTATTGATAAGTGATGGCGAAAAGTATTGCGATTATTGGAGCTGGTGGCCAAATGGGTAAATGGCTTGCTGGATATTTCGTAAAAAAAGGATTTGAAGTTACAGGATTTGATACAGAAAACCCAATTCCAACAAACATCAAAAAAGCTGAATCATTGATCAGTGCAATTTTAAACATGGAATATGTATTACTCTCAACGCCAACAAAAAAAACTCCAGAAATTATTAGGTTAATTGCTAAAGAAATGAGACGCGAATCTTTTTTGATAGATATCACATCACAAAAATCAAAAACAGCTACTGCACTAGGAAAAATACCTGCAAAAGTTTGCCCTGTTTGTATTCATCCAATGTTTGGACCTGGTGCAAAAGGAGTAAAAAACCAAAATATCATATCAATTCCAATTAAGGATGGTAAAAAAGAATTAGATGTAGCAAAGAATCTATTTCCTGATGCAAACTTTGTTACAATAGATTCAAATGAACATGACAAAAAGATTGCGATTATCTTGGGTCTTACACATCTAATTAACATAGCATTTGCAAACATTCTAGCGAAAGATGACAAAATATTACTGACAGAGAAAATGGCTGGAACAACATTCAAGGCTCAAAAAATTATTGCGGAAAGTATATTGACTGAATCACCTGAATTAATTGAAACAATAATTTCTAATCCTGAAATCAGAAGAGTTGCAGAAGAGTTTTGGAAGGATATTGGACGTTTACTCAGTTCAGCTCAGGAAGGAAATGGTCACGAAATTGTTACATACATTAATTCGAATAAAGAGAAACTTTCACAAAATATTGACTTGGAAAAATCATACAAGAAACTAACAAAAATGGTTAGTACAATGAAAAACTAATAATGAGGAAGACTAAAATCGTAACATCGTTTCTTAATCATAACGACAAGATCTTAATTCTCAAACGAAGTCAACAAGTTAGATCTATGAAATGTCTTTGGTCGGGAGTTAGTGGAATTATTGAAAATGATGAAATGCCAGTAAAACGGGCAAAAATAGAAATTTTTGAAGAGTTAGGTATCAAAGAAGATAGCATTGAGTTAATGAAGTCTGGTAATGAAATGTGTGTGGAATCACCACAGTACAAAAACCACCAATGGATAATATTTCCATTTTTATTCCAAACAGAAAAGAATGAAATCAAACTTAACTGGGAAAATTCTGAATTCAGATGGATTAATGTTAATCAGTTTAAAGAATTTAATACAGTTCCAAGTCTAGAAAAAATATTACTCAGTCTGTTGTAATTCAGTGTTTTTTTCATATTTTCTTTGTTGGGGAAGCATGAGATAGACACAAGCACCGCCACACATAGTACATGGTACATTATTTCCTGGATGTTGACCAGTTCTTCCATGAATCTTTGCTGCCTTTTCAGGATCAATGGAAAGTGCTATCTGCTTTTCCCAATCTAATGTCCTTCTGGCATCTGTCATTTTCATATCCCATTTTATTGCTTTATCTCTAAGTTTTACTAAATCTCCTGCATGTGCTGCAATTCTATATGCAATAAGACCTTCTTTGACTTCATCAGCATTTGGAAGTGCCAGATGTTCAGATGGTGTTAGATAACAGAGTAAATCAACTCCCTCACTGGCTGAAACTGCAGCACCAATTGCACTAGCAATATGATCATGACCAGATGCAATATCAGTTACAAGTGGACCTAAAACATAGTACGGAACATCACCAATTAATGATTTAGCAAGTTTGACATTGGCTGCAACTTCATCAAGTGGAACATGACCAGGACCTTCAATCATAACTTGAACATCTTTTTCATTAGCCCGTTTTGCTAGGCGTGAAATATTGATCATTTCCTGAACTTGTAGTTCATCATGTGAATCTAAAATCGAGCCAGGACGTAATGCATCACCCAAACTAAATGTCACATCATACTTCTGCGCTAACTCAATCATATAGTCATAATGAGTGATGTATGGGTTTTCCTTATCATATTTTAACATCCATGCAGCTGTAATAGTTCCACCTTTACTAACAACTCCAGCATATCTTTCAACTTTTAAAATACGTTTTGCAATTTCTTTTGTTATTCCAGAGTGAATTGTGGTGTAATCAACGCCATCTTTTATATTATTTTCAAATGCTCTGATGTAGTCATCTTCTGTAATATCCAATGGATTCTTGTGTTTTTCAACACCAAAATTATATGCCTCATATATTGGAACTGTGCCAAATGTTATTGGTGCAACATCCAATAAAGATCGTCTTATGCTACCAACATCTCCACCATCACTCAAATCCATTATAGTGTCAGCATGATATTTAACCGCAACTTTGGCTTTTTCAATTTCCTCATCAAGATTAACATTTAGTGTTGAACTTCCAATGTTCACATTAACTTTTGTTTTCATACCTTTTCCAATTCCAACATTATGAATTTTTTGTGGTCTAACGTTATTACTTGGTATAATAATAGATCCGCTTGCAATTTTTGGTATAAGCCAGTCTAATGTAACTTGTTCATCTTTTGCAACTTGTTTCATTTCATCAGTTGCAACACCACGTCGAGCTGATGTCATCTGAGTTGTCATAATGGTTATAGTCCTTCTGGTAAATTTAAACAGTCGTTTGCAATCCGATCATTATGAATATTCTAAGTGTTGGTGGTTCCGACCCATCATCTGGTGCCGGTATCCAAAGTGATATTAGGACTTTTTCTGATTTTGGTGCATATGGGTTTACTGTCATAACTGCCCTTACTAGCCAAAATACAAAACAAGTTTCAAATATTGAACCAGTCTCAAAAAAAAGTTTAAAATCACAACTAGACTCGATTTTGTCTGATTTTCACATAGATGCAATCAAAATTGGCATGGTATACAATTCAGATATTATCAAAGTGATTCATTCAAAATTTAGGCATAGTCAGATCCCGATTATAGTTGATCCCATCATAAAATCAACTACTGGTGCTACACTCCTCAAAAAAAATTCCATTATTGACTATAAAAAAATGATAATACCGTTAGCCGATATAATCACACCAAATAAGTATGAAGCAAAAATTTTATCCGGAATGTCAAATGTACGAAATGCTGCAAAAAAAATTCAGACACTTGGTGCAGCATCAGTTATTGTTACTGGTGCATCAAAATCAAAAAATAAAATTTCTGATCACATATTAGAAAAAAACAAAGAATACCAAATTACTGGTAAAATAATCCCAATAGAAAATCACGGCAGTGGATGTAATTATTCTGCATCTCTAACAGTTTTACTTGCCAAACAATACACGATAAGCCAAGCTGTCAAAATTGCAAAAAATTATGTTTACAATTCTATTAAAAATTCAAAAAATGTTGGTAAAGGTGTTAGAATAGCATATCATACAACTTCAGATAAAAAAATGGAATTGATAGAATCAATAAATGATTTTAAACGAATCAGAAATATCTATAAAATTATTCCCGAATGCCAAACAAATTTTGTTTTCTCTAAAAGAAAACCAAAAACAATAAAAGATGTTTTAGGTGTGTCTGGTAGATTGGTGAAGTCTGATAAAGAAGTTATTACTGCAGGAGAAATCATGTATGGTGGCTCACATCATGTTGCAACCGCTGTGATACAAGTGAATAAAAAATTTCCAAATATTTGTTCTGGTCTTAACATAAAATTTGATCCTAAAATCATATCAAAGGCAAAAAGTTGTGGGTTAACAATACTAAATTATGATAGAAGTGAGGAGCCTAAAAAATCAAAACAGTATGAAGGTTCTTCTATCAAATGGGGAATAAATAATGCCATTAAAACAAAAATTCCTGATATTATTTATCATAAAGGGGATATGGGAAAAGAGCCAATGATTTTGGTTTTCGGTGAGAGGCCAAGTGATATAATCACAAAAATTTCTAAGATTACATAGGTCACTAAAAATTGTGTAATTTAACATAAATACCACTCAAAACTGAATACAAATTCATGAAGGCAATAATTTTAGCCGGTGGTCTTGGAACTAGATTACAACCATACACAAATTCTCTCCCTAAACCGATGCTTCCACTGGGTGGAAAACCAATTTTAGAGTATCTAATAGAATGGATTAAAAAAAATGGTGTGAAAGAAATTGTTCTATGCGTGAGTTATTTACGAAAAAAAATTGAGAGTTATTTTGGTGATGGTGAAAAGTTTGGTGTAAAAATTGAATATGCTATTTCCCACAAACCACTTGCCACTGCTGGTCAGTTAAAAACTGCCGAAAAGTTCATCGATGGAACATTTGTTTGTCTTTATGGTGATTCAATCTATAACTTCAGTTTAAGAAATATGATTGCGCAACATAAAAAAAGTAAATCTAGTGTTACGATGAGTCTATATGATTACAAATTTAATTTGAAGTATGGCGTTATTGATACAACAAATGTTGGAAGAGTGACTTCGTGGAACGAAAAACCAGAATTTAGTGCAAAAATTAACATGGGTTGTTACGTGATGGAGCCAGATATACTTCAATTAATTCCAAAAAATAAACCATATGGAATGGATGATACTATACGAAAAGTCCTTAAAAAGAAAAAGAAAGTCATTAGTGTGGTTTCAAAAAAAGGATTTATCGATATTGGTGATAAAGAAACTTATGAAAAAGCAAATCAAGAATATAAAAAATAAGGAAAGTCCAAATGCCTGAGTTAATAATTAGAAAAATAATAGAATCAGATTTGGAAAATGGTTTTTTAGAATCACTTGATAATCTTAGGCAAACTAGTAATTTAGCACAAAATTCTGCAAAAAACATTCTAAAGAAAATTTTAGAGAATGAAAACCATGTCATTCATGTTGCTGAACTTGATGGAAAAATTGTCGCTTCCACAACACTGATGATTGAACAGAAATTTATTCATGAGGGTGGATTGGTGGGACATATTGAAGATGTCGTCGTAAACAAAGAGTTTGAGGGGCAAGGAATTGGAATGAAATTAGTACTTTCTCTACTAGATGTGGCAAAGGAACGAAAATGCTATAAAACCATCCTAAATTGTGAGGACAAACTAATACCATTTTACGAAAAAATTGGTTTTAAGCAAAAATCAACTGAAATGCGATTTGATCACTGAATTCTAAACTAGTTATCTTTCTTATACTCAAATAATTTTTCAACAGCACCTAACAGATCAGTGTTTCCTTGTTCTGTGTGTTTTCTTAAATTATTCATTGGTGTGGTCACTATACTTTCAACAATGGCTTTTGATAGATCATCAATTATCTTCTTTTTGTCATCATCTAACTCACCTAACATGTTTAATGCTTTCTGAAGTTCTTTGATTCTTAGTAAATCAATATTCTTGAAAACGTCTTTTACAACAGGTTCTGCTTCTAATCTTTTCATTGATGCCTCTAATACTGGTAATTCATCTTTAATTATTTCTTCTGCAGTATTTTTTTGCCCAATCCTACTACGCATGTTCTTTTCAACAATCTCAGCTATTTGATCAATGTTCATTAATTTTACACCACTTAATTCAGCGACCTTTTCATCAACTGTACGTGGGTTTGAGAGATCAAGGATCATCATTCCATGATTTTTTTGATTAAGAGCTTCTTGAATTCTTTCATATGTTACTAGGAAATACGGTGCAGTTGTTGCAACAAAGACAATGTCATATTTTCCAAAACCATCTAGTATTTCATTAAAATTAATTGGGTTTCCTCCTACAGTCTTTGAAAATGATGTTGAGCGTTCCATAGTTCTACTAGATAATGAAAATTGATATCCACGTCGGTTCAGAGATTTTGCGACTAATGCAGCTGCTTCACCTGTACCAATCAAAAGAATTTGTTTTAATTTCATATCATCTACATTTTCTTCTGCTAGTTTTACTGCCATAGAACCAATTGAAATACTTCCTTTACTAATACCGGTAGAATTTCTAACTCGTGTTCCTACTCGTATGGCTTTATCAAAAAGCGTGTTTAGATGTTCACCTGATGTTTTCGCATTCCTAGCAAAAGTAATTGAATTTTTAATCTGACCCAAAATTTGTTCTTCACCTATAACCATGGAATCTAATCCAGATGTCAATTTTAGAAGATGATCATAAACCTCAGTATTTACACTTATTTCACAATTATCCATGAATGCATTTTCTTCTAAACCAGCAAGTGATGCCCAAGTTTTTTTTATTTGGTCGAATTTTTTTTCATTACCAGTAGCAAAAATTTCAATTCTGTTACATGTTTGTAAAATTACACATTCTTTTAATTCTGCATGTTTTTTAAATGATGAATATGCTTCATCAACATTAGAAAAAGAAAATCTTTCTAAAACATGAATTGGTGACTTACGAAATGTTACTCGTGCATTAATAATATTTTCTTTCATGACCATTCTCTCAATATTTTTTTTACTTGTGCCTGTGCAATTTTGTATTTTCCTTCTTTTAATAATCCTTTTACACGTTTATCACTCATGACATAATACAAGAATTTTTTGCGATCTAATTGGGTTGAAAGAACTTGTTTTGCCTCAAATCTTGCGAATTTCTGTAGTTTGATTTGATATATGTCATCACGTGAGATATTTTTCTTCAAGAAAGATTCTGTCTTTGTCTTGATCTTTCTTGCCATTGCAGGACTACTTCCACCGGTTGATATAGCTACCTGTAATGTATCTGCAATATTGATCACCGAAGGATGGGCAAAATCACTAATTTCTGGATCATCTGAAGCATATGCATATGATTTCATTTCCCTAGCCTTCTGGACAATTTTTCTGTTTAGTTCATTATCATTAGTAGTAGCCATCACCAGATATGGTGTGTATTTTGAAAGAAAGCTTGCATTATTTAGTTTGATTTTTTTGAATTTAATTTTTCCTTGCTTTACATACTTTTCAATTTGTACATTTGACTTATTGCTTATCACAAGAATTTCACAGTCCTGTGTTAAGAGGGAATTAACTTTCTTCATACCCTCATTTCCAGATCCAATTATAATGGCAAGATTCCCTTTTAGGTAAAGATCAACAATCAACACTCTGGCGCATCATGAATGATATTTATAGATTCAAGAAAACCAGTTACATTTTTTAATTGTGCCTAATGATCTGGTATATTGACTGATATGGATAAACTTGATACTGAGATTTTAAATGAAATACAATGGAAATTTCCATTGATTGCAAAACCATTTGATGAAATGGCAAAGAAATTTGAAATTTCATCAAATGAAATTAAAGATAGATTAGTTCAATTAAAGAAGAAAGGTGTATTACGTCAACTAAGTGCGATCTTTGACACTAGGAAATTAGGATATACTAGTTCATTGGTTGCAATGGAAATTGAACCTGATAAACTTGAATATATTGCGCATCAAATAAACAAACATCCCGGTGTAAGCCACAACTATGAAAGAGAACACCAGTTCAATCTTTGGTTTACTCTAGCTGTACCACCCGGCTCTGACCTGGAAAAAGAGCTTGACAAGTTTTCAAAGTTAGATGGAATCAAAAAAACAAGAATGCTTCCTACATTACAATTATTCAAGATTGGAGTAAAATTGGATATGGTTGATGACAAAAAACATGAAGTTAAGCCATCCGAAGAAAAGAAGCAAGTTACAAATGTAAAATTTGTTGCGACAGAGGAAGATAAAAAATTCATTAGAGAATTGCAGAAAGATATGGAGATAGTTGATAGACCTTTCCAAAAGGCTGCAGAGAATTTGGGAATGACTGAGGAACAAATTTTTGAAAAACTGCATAGTTATGAAGAGATTGGAGTAATGAGAAGGTTTGCAGCCATTTTACGGCATAGAGAAGCTGGCTTTACTGCAAATGGTATGATTGTCTGGAAGGTTCCGAAAGAGCGAATTAGTGAAGTTGGAAACATGCTTGGTGCATTCCCACAGGTAAGTCATTGTTATGAGAGACCAGTATATTCAGACTGGCCATATAATGTATTTTCGATGATTCATTGTAAATCAATTGATGAAGCGGGACAGATGACAAAAGATATTCAAAAACAAATTGATGTAAGTGAATACAAAATTCTTTTTAGTTCTAGAGAGTTCAAAAAGACAAGAGTTGAGTATTTTGTTGAACATGAATTTGAGATTGAAAAAACCATCACTGCTTAGGAATTATATTCTATCAGTGTAATTGTACTATATGTCTAATTTTCCTATCAGAAGGCTTAGACGATTAAGAAAAACTGAAAAGATTAGAGATCTTGTGCAAGAAATATCATTATCTCCAAAAGACCTGATTTGTCCGATATTTGTAGAAGATGGAATTCAGACCAAAAAACAGATTCAGTCAATGCCAGCAATGGAAAGACTGCCATTATCTGATGTGGTAAATGAAGTAGATGCAATTGCGGGGTTAGGCATTCCAGCTGTAATGTTATTTGGAATTCCCCAAAATAAGGATGATGAAGGTACTTCAGCATTTGTAGATCATGGTATCATACAAAAAACTATCTCAGAAATAAGAAAGAATTTTGGTAATAAAATAGTGATAATGGCAGATGTTTGCCTTTGCCAATACACATCTTCGGGGCATTGTGGTTTGGTTAGAGATGATATAATAGATAATGACTCTAGTATTGCAACGTTATCCAAGATTGCAGTAAGTCAGGCAAAAGCTGGAGTTGATGTTGTATCACCCTCAGCAATGATGGATGGTCAAGTAGCAGCAATCAGAAATAGTTTAGATAATGAAGGATTTTCTGATGTCTCTATAATGTCACATTCTGCTAAACATAGATCAAATTTCTATTCTCCATTTAGAGATGCTGCAGAATGTGCACCACAATTTAGTGATAGACGTACATATCAAGTTCCATTTACAAATCCGAGAGAAGCAATGAGGGAAGTTGAAACAGATATCAATGAAGGTGTTGATATTGTAATGATAAAACCTGCTTTAACATATCTTGATTTAATTGCTGAGACCAAGAGAAAATTCAATGTGCCTGTATCTGCATACAGTGTATCTGGTGAGTATGCATTAGTAAAAGGTGCAGCGATGCAAGGATGGGTAGATGAGGATGCAATGACTAAAGAGATACTTTACTCAATAAAACGAGCAGGTGCAGATATGATTGTTACATACTTCGCTAAATCAGTCGCATCAGGTTTATAAAATTTAAAATGACAGAAGAGCAACGATTTGAGATTGAACGCGCATTAGATCTTTTACCACATGTTGCTGGTGCTAGTTGGGCTATGGTCTGGTACAGAATGAAAGAAATTAAAAATCCAACAGAAGAAGAGTTCAGAGATAAAGTTATTGAATATTTCCTGAATCTAGAATCATTATTTGAATCATTTAATGATGATGAATCACTAAATGAAATAAACTCATACATACAAAACAGATTAAAAAATGAGATTGAGCAAATAAAATTAGGAGAAAACAAAGAAATTGAAAAAAGATATCAAAGGTATGTTAATTATGGCTAAATTTCTTTTTCCAAGTCCCTTAGATAATTCTTCAATATACTAATTCTTTTTTTTGCTTCAATTTTTCCTGCTTTTGTGTTCATGAATTTTTCTAAAAGAAGTAATTTTTTAAAAAAATGATCCAATGCCCACTTTTTATCATTTGGTGTTCGGTTTTTTGAAAATGGATCATTTGATTGGTAAAATTGCCTCTTTTTTGAACCACTAACAGAAAAAACCCTAGCAATGCCGACTGCCCCTAATGCATCTAACCTGTCTGCATCCTGCAAAATTTTTCCTTCAATACTTTTTGAGACTTTTCCTTTAGTGAAACTATGATTTCTTATGGCTTCTATCACAATAAGAATTTCATCATCTGGAAATTGTAATTTTGTAAGAATTAATTTTGCCTTATCTGCACTTAGATCTGCTGAAGACTTTTTGCGCTTGTCTGAATATGTTTTCTTGACAATATCATGTAACAACACTGAAACTAAAACTAATTCCTTGTTTGCATTTTCTACTTTACAAATTTTTTCTGCGTTTTTGTAAACTCTCATTATATGCATAAAATCATGTGCTGGATCGTTTTTTTCATAAATCTGTTTCACATATTTTTTAAGATATTCTAATTCATTCAAAACTTCCACAGCCTGGGTCTATTCAGTTTAAACTTTCTTTTTGTCAATAAAAGATTCCAATCTATACAAGTAAAAAACAATACTGACCCAATTCCTAATACATCAGCAATAATAATCCCTATGTATCGTTCTTCAAATAATTCAATGAATGGTATAAGAATAATTGTACTTATTGTTATCATGACGTAATATGATATAACACGACCTGCCCAAAATCCAATATACAAGCCAATACTTTTGGCTTTAAGTAATCCATATGTTACAAATAGCATGTTACTTGGCAATGGTGTTGCAGCAAACAAAAATGATGTTATAACATAGCCAAATTTTTTTACACTCAAAAATTTTCCAATTGCGTCCAAATTAGATTTTTGTTCACCCACAACGAATTTTCTAAATATTCCACTAACAGTTTTCAAAAGAAATCTACCTATTGTAGCCCCTGTTGCACCAACTAAAGACAGAGTGAGTGGGTCGAGGATAGGATCTATTGCAGTGAATGATGCTAGTATGATCCAGGTTGGTGGCATCAATAATGGTGCTGCGTTTACTGCTATCAATAAAAAAAATATCCCCACATAGGAATACTCACTGATTATGTCAAAGATGTCTGACATGAAAAGATTGGATTATCTTGGCATCTAAATCCTTGCGTAATTCAATATGAAAAAATGAATCAAGGATGCAAAATACTTAAATCAAAAAATGATATTCTTTAGACGTGACAGATAAAACATGGAAATGCTTTAGATGCAATCTGACATTCCAACATTTGGAACATGTAGAACTCCATGAGAGATTAACAAAACACAAAGTTTCTATTGTTAAAAGTGTAATAGTGTAAATTTACAATTACATATATCATGTAAAATGGAGGGGGTGGGATTCGAACCCACGAACTCCTAAGAGAAAGGATATCTTATACTAGATCTTGAGTCCTTCTCGGTTGACCGGGCTTCGATACCCCTCCATTAGAATTTATTTTAAAAATTTAGCATATAACTTATCCTAGAAAATTTTTTTACTATTGAAGTAATTACCATGAAAATCATTATTAATAAAAAATAATTTTGAAAAACAAAGTTTATAATCATTTTAAGGATTTTTAGTATTATGACAACAATAAGTGAAGCACTGAACATGAGATCTGGAATCAATGTTCAAGGAAAAGTTGACCGTAAAGAAGAAGTTAGAACTGTAAACACGAAAGCAGGTGGAACTGTAGATGTTGCAAATGCATTTCTTGTTGACGATTCTGGTGAAATCAAACTTACACTATGGGCCGACGATGCTAAAAATATCAAAGATGGTGACGAAATCAAAATTGAAAATGGATACACCAATGAATTCAAAGGTGAAGTCCAACTAACAAAAGGAAAGTATGGAAAACTTGAAGTAATTCAAGGTTAGAAAATATAAGTTAACTATCTTCTAGTTTTTTTTCTTGGTTTAGCTTTTGCTTTTCTTGATTTTGCTTTTGGTTTAGCTTTTGCTTTTCTTGATTTTGCTTTTGGTTTAGCTTTTGCTTTTCTTGTTTTTGCTTTTGGTTT
>Ga0208764_10000590_pt1 | contig 23328 bp, 30 predicted proteins | sample ETNtaG_18_FD_185762 | JGI IMG/M metagenome (GOLD analysis project Ga0208764, IMG submission 185762) | Marine microbial and viral communities from oxygen minimum zone, Eastern Pacific Ocean - ETNP201302SV91 (SPAdes) (version 2) | ecosystem: Environmental > Aquatic > Marine > Oceanic ... | reverse complement strand
TGTTGGACTAAGTTCAACAGCAAATATTATATTTGGGCAGGTTGAAGCGCCCTTGTTAATTAAACCCTACCTCAAACAAATGTCGAGACATGAATTACTCACACTCATGACTGTGGGAATGTCGACAATCTCAGGCGGGGTTATGGTGGTGTATACAACCATGCTTAATGACCTGTATGGAACATCATTGATTGGACACTTTCTGACCGCTTCAATTATCTCTGTTCCAGCAGCAATTATGTACGCTAATATCATGATGCCAAGCAACCAAAAAACTGAAGACCAGAGTCAAATTAAAGAATCCAGTCTTTATAAAAGCACCCTGGATGCGTTGACCCGAGGAACTCAAGATGGACTAAACATTACTCTAAACATTGCCGCTCTCTTACTAGTCTTAATAGCGCTAGTTACCCTTGTTAATTTTGGCTTAGCAGCATTGCCTTTTGTTGGGGGAGAAGCCATTACTTTGGAAAGAATTGCTGGTTGGATCTTCGCTCCCATTGCCTGGTGCATGGGCATTCCCTGGGCGGAAGCTCAGTTGGCCGGATCTCTATTAGGTGTCAAAACAATTCTCAATGAATTTGTGGCTTATGTTAACTTAGCTGCTATTGATGCCAGTCAACTCTCTGAGAAAAGTCGTCTCATCATGCTTTATGGATTATGCGGGTTTGCCAATCTATCTAGTGTTGGCATATTACTTAGCGGTATTGGGACAATGATCCCAGAAAGAAAAGATGATCTAATAGCTGTCAGTGGCAAGGCTCTGATTGGAGCCACATTGGCTTCTTGTTTTACCGGCTTAGTGGTTGGGGTTATCTCTTAGATCAAATCTCTCCTAAAGAACTAATATTTTCTTATTCATTTACCAGTCTTTATATCGCCTAACAAATCGATTATTTTTCCCAAGCTCTGCAAGAGAAGAGAAGATACCCAAGCACTAAATAACGCTCCAAGACCTATAGATATAGGTATTAGACTCTCGTAAATAAGAGAGATCAGTAAAGAGAGAACAAATAAAACCACCCCAATCCATAAACAGATATTGCCTGCTATGTTCAAATTGTTTTTTAATTTATCTTTTTCATTTAGCTTAAAAGCAGCATCATCATAAATTTCAGATTTTGACAGATCTTGTTCTTCTATATTCTGGCTTGATTCCTTCTTTTCAGAAAGAGTGTCTTTATCTTTATTAAATTCATCTTCACATAGATTGCAAATTCCTCTGCTTGATAGCTTTTCTGATGGTTCTGAACAGACTACACATTTTTTCATATTTTTTTCCTCTACTTGACCGTTCCCGAGTAGAAATGCTTTCTGCATAATGAAAGATATTTTTCATTGCCGCCAATATCAATTTGTTCGCCCTCTCGAAGTATTTCACCATCATCACATACTCTTACAATCATTGTGGCTTTCTTTCCGCAATGACAGACAGCTCTTAATTCTTTCAATCGATCTGCCCAGGCCAGCAAGTATTTACTCCCATCAAACAACTCCCCCTGAAAATCTGTTCTAATCCCATAGGCCATGACGGTAATCTTTAATTGATCGACAATCTGTCCAAGCTCGATAACCTGATTCTTGGTCAGGAATTGTGCTTCATCGATTAAAACACAATTTAGGTTTTGCTTAGCATGACGTGCTTTAACGACTTCAAATAAATTATCTGTTTCTTTGAAAGTTTCAGCATCGGCTCGAAGACCAATTCGAGAAACAATCTCTGAGTTCCCATACCGATCGTCTTTTGAGGAAGTAAAAATCATAGTTTTCATACCTCTTTCCTTATAGCCATGATTGGCTTGCAAAAGAGCTGTGGACTTGCCTGCATTCATCGTTGAATATGTAAAATGAAGTTTTGCCATAATTAAATACTACCCAACTTTAACAAAACACCGTTGCTTATTTTCTCTGCAAGAGAATCATTTAAGTATTCTGCCTCCTTTCTTTTGCCCAATAACCGGTTCTGATCAAAGCTATAATCTTGTGTCTCAATATGTTTTACATCAGAGATGATCTCCTGATTCCCTTTAAATAAAGACCACACAACTTGATAGGCTATTTCATATTCCATAGGAGTATTTGTAGCAGAAATGCTTAATATTCTGTCACTGGAGATGTCTTCCTTTATAACCAGGATGTAGGATGCCTCGTCTCTTTTATCAGAAATTATTACCCCGTTATTTCTCAAAGTATCTTTGATACTTCTGTAGAACGATGAATAAGGGTCTACTGTCTGGATATAGACCGAGTCAATTTTTTCATTGAGATTGCCTGTGTTCTGAAGTTCAAATCCACACCCGCTGATTATCAGCAATCCAATCAAATAGGTTACTTGTTTTAATGTTTTCATTAAATAACGATATTAACTAACTTTTTTGGAACGATGATAATTTTTTTAACTGTCTGACCGTCTGTATGTTTTTTAATTTTTTCATCTATCATGACCAATTCCTCTAGAGCTTTATCATCAATGGAGTGATCCACCGTTATTTTTGATCTCAGCTTTCCATTCACTTGAATAACAATCTCTACAGTTTCCTGAAGCATCAATTCAGGATCATGCGTTGGCCAACTTTCATTAATAATTGAGGAGTCATAACCAAGATCAAGCCAGAGTCTATTGCAAATATGAGGCACTATGGGTGATAACAACAAAATAATAGCTTTGATCGCTTCCTTAACGACTTTTTTATCGACATCGTCATTAATTTCAAAAGCATTCAACTCATTAACTAACTCCATAACAGCAGCAATGGCAGTATTAAACGTGTATCTTCGGCCAATATCATCGCTAACTTTAGCTATGGTCTGATGGGTTTTTCTCATTAGACCCTTTTGCTTATCTGATAAATTATCACCCTTATTTAGATCATCAATGCCTGTTATTTGATCTTTTCTCGACTGAACGCTTGACCAGAGTCGCTTGAGAAATCTGAAGGATCCATTAATAGCTTTATCCGACCATTCAAGGGATTGCTCAGGTGGTGCTGTAAACATCATAAATAACCGAACGGTATCGGCACCATAATTTCTGATCATCTCTTCAGGATCAACTGTATTTCCTAAGGATTTAGACATTTTAGCGCCGTCATTTAAGACCATGCCTTGGGTCAGCAAGCTTTTAAATGGCTCATCTCCTTCAACCAGGCCTTCGTCTCTGAGTAATCGATGATAGAAACGGGCGTAGAGAAGATGGAGAATAGCGTGCTCTATGCCGCCGATGTATAAATCAACAGGTAACCAATACTTGGCTCTATCATCGAGCATCTTGTCTTTTGAGTCACTGGAACAAAATCTTGCGTAATACCATGATGACTCCATAAAGGTATCAAATGTATCTGTTTCTCTTTTTAGTCCCTCCTCCCCTCGGTCATTGACCTCATAGAAAGCTTTCATCGACTTTATGGGTGATTTAACACCATCAAATTTAACCTCCTCAGGTAAAACTACCGGAAGATTCTGATCTTTTTCTGCAATAATCTCCCGTTGTTCATTAATCAACATGGGTATTGGAGCACCCCAGTATCTCTGTCTTGATACCAACCAATCTCTAAGTCGATAATTCACCACTTTTCTTCCCGAATCCTTGTTAACTAAAATGTCGCCTATTTTTGTTTTTGCTGATACGGAATCCAGAGAAGTAAAATCCTCTGAGTCTATTAATACCCCCTCCTCAATAAAGGCTAAAGAATCAAAATCATGAGACTGATTATCGTTAGGGACAATCACTGGTTTAATCTCTAAGTTATATTTCTTAGCAAACTCAAAATCTCTTTGATCATGAGCTGGAACTGACATTATGGCGCCTGTGCCATAGGTCATTAGAACAAAATTTGCTGTCCACACCGGTATCGGCATATTGTTGATTGGATTAATCACCTCAATTCCTAGTGGAACACCCAGTTTTTCCATCTTCTCTAATGCTTCCTCAGAAACTGATTGTGATTTTGTGCTCTCTATGAATTCCGCTACCTTGGGGTCGTTTTCAGCTGCTGATTGCACCAGTGGGTGTTCTGGGGCTAGCGCCATATAGGTTGCACCAAATAATGTGTCTGGCCTCGTTGTATAGACACTGATTACATCCTTGGTATTTGAGACTGCAAAATCAATTTCTACGCCTTCTGATCGGCCAATCCAGTTTCGCTGCATTACTTTTACCTGCTCAGGCCAATCCAGATCATCTAACCCCGACAATAATTCTTCACAATAATCTGTGATTTTAAGAAACCATTGTGGGAGTTCTCTGCGTTCAACAACTGCACCAGATCTCCATCCCTTTCCATCAATAACTTGTTCATTCGCCAATACCGTGTTCTCAACAGGATCCCAATTGACCAGTGCTTTATCTCGATAAGCCAATCCTTTTTCATAAAGACGGGTGAACATCCATTGCTCCCAACGATAATAATCGGGATCACAGGTTGCTAGTTCACGAGTCCAATCGTATCCAAAACCTAGGGTTTTGAGTTGATCCTTCATGTAGCTAATATTTTCACGAGTCCACTCTGCAGGGGGCATATTATTTTTAATTGCAGCGCCTTCAGCGGGTAAACCAAAAGCATCCCATCCCATAGGCTGCAACACATTTTTCCCAAGCATTCTTTGATATCGACTGATCACATCACCAATGGTGTAATTTCTGACGTGACCCATATGAAGTCTTCCACTTGGATATGGAAACATGCATAAGCAATAGAATTTTTCTCTTTCAGAATCTTCTGAGACTTCAAAAACCTTGTTTTCTTCCCAAAACTTTTGAGCCTCAGCTTCTATTTCCCTTGGGTTGTATTTATTTTCAGGCATTTTTATTTTTTAAACGAAGCATACCTATAAACGAACCCAATGTCATAATCATTATGATTAATATCAAACAAAGAAGGTCTCCATAATTTGAATAAGGGGTGGCACCTCTCATGGGTACAAAAAAATCCTTTAAAACAGAATACTCAAAAGGCTTTAGTTGTTGTTGCACCTTGCCGTCTGGTTTAACTATAGCGGTAATCCCTGTGTTAGTTGATCTTAGAAGGTATCTCCCAGTCTCTATTGCCCTCATCCTGGACATCTGGAAATGCTGAGCTGAGGCAATTGATCTTCCAAACCATGCGTTATTTGTTGCGTTTACCAATACATTAGAAGCTGGTTGAAAATCTATGATCTCTGATCCAAAAATATCTTCGTAACATATTGAAATAGATAGAAATATATCGTCTATTTTAGGCATTACCTGACTGTTAGAGCCTTTTGCAATATCATTACTAGGTAGTCTCATTTCTCTCATCCAGGCTCTAATTGAGTCTGGTACTGGAAAATATTCACCGAAAGGAACCAAGTGTCTTTTGTTATATGTAATTTGATCATTACCTAAGCTGATCACTGAATTATAGACTTTACCATTCTGGTCTCTGGTGTTTATACCAAGCAGAAGAAGATCTATATTTTTTTGTTTTAAAATGATCTCCAATTCCTTTAAATAAGATTCAACATTGGATGAGATAGCAGGAATTGAGACTTCTGGCCATATAACGATATTAGTGTTCTCTAATTCTGTTAATGAATCCCGATACAGATCTAGGGTTTTTAAAAATTCACTTCTTAACCATTTCTTCTCTTGGGCAACACCACCTTGAACTAGAGCAACGCTATATTCCTCCTCCATGCTTTTTGTCCATTCAACCGATCGCAGAAAAAATGAAGCAGATATAATAATGAACAAAGAGCTTGCAACTAAATAAGACCTCTTCTTAATAATGATTAGTAATAACAAGGCAGCAATTAAAGCTGTGACAAAAGAGATCATAAAAACACCGCCTATTGGTGCCCAGCCCACTAAGAGATTATTTATTTGACTATAACCTAATGTTAACCATGGAAATCCTGTAATCGCATAGGCTCTCAAAATTTCTGCTAGAGCCCAAATTGAAGGTGCTACAAATATTAAAACCAGAAAATCAGACTTAAGTTCTTTAAAAGCCAGACTGATAAGAAAGCCTGTTATCAGGTAATAGATACCCATAATAGCTGCTAATAAGCCTATCAATATAATTGCTAGCCAAGGTGGAGCTCCGCTGACAATGTGAATACTAATAAAGAGCCAATATAGGCCGCCAGCAAAAATAAAACATCCAAACAGATAGAAAAACCCAGCTGTGTCCTTAGGTGCATTTTGTTTTGCATAATAAAAAAGGAAAGCTAAACATAGGATAGGCAGAAAACTTAGGCCAAAAGGTTCAAAACCCAATAAAAAAAATAAAGCGGTTAACCCAGAAGCTATAATCTTTTTAATCAATTTTTGCTACTTCTACAGTATCTATTCGCCTGGTATTTGATTCTATTATTTTGCACCTTATTGATTTTAGATCTACAATCTCATTCTTATTTGGAAGTCTCCCAATTGTTTGTGTGAGTAAGCCGCCTAGTGTGTCATAATCCTCATCGAGAAATTCAGTGCCAAAAAATTCATTAAAATCTTCAATTCTAATCAAGGCATCAACAATGAATTTATTTCTCTTTACCTCTTTAATCAACGGGACGTCCTCGATATCGTATTCATCCTCAATATCGCCAACAATTTGCTCTAAGACATCTTCAATTGTTAGTAATCCTGCAGTTCTTCCATACTCATCCACAACGATTGCTATGTGATTTCGACTCTTCCTAAACTCCTTTAAAAGAGTTTTTAGTCTTTTACTTTCTGGAATAAACGTCGCTGGCCTTAAAAAAGAATCCATCTCAAAACTGTCTTCCCCGTCTTTAGAGAACTTTAATAAGTCTTTTGCAAGAAGTATGCCCACTACCTCATCCTTATTATCAGCGATTACAGGAAATCTTGAATGACCAGAATCTATAATAGTCCTAAGCAGTTCATCAAAGCTGTGTGAAGTCTCGAGAAGAATCATATTGGATCTTGGTATCATGATATCTTTAACCTCAAGTTCAGAAACCTCAATCACTCCTTTGATCATTTTAACCTCATCTTTACCGATGAAATTTTTCCATTCGCTCTGATTCAATATTGAGTAAAAAGTGTCAATATCTTGTTTCTTCGATTTAAACAATGATTTTAAGAAATTCATTACTTTAATTAAGCTCTCCTCTTTCATCTAATACAGCTAAAACATTGTTCTCTATAAGCTTCATTTTATTTTCTTCCTCATCGTTAAAGTGATCATAACCTAATAGATGAAGAAATCCATGAACAACCATGTGAATAAAGTGTGAAGCCACGCTGATATTTAATGAACTAGCTTCTTTCTCGACGACAGCCAAACAAACTACAATATCGCCTAAAAAAGGAGGGGATAGTCCCAATTCTTTTTCCTCCTCAAGCTCACCTATGAAGGCCAAAACATTTGTCGCGTTAGTCTTGTTATTGAATTTACTATTAATACTCAAGCCCTCATCATGATCAACCAACCTCACTGTAATGCCAATAGAATAATCGTGGCTAACCTCAGATTTCTCATAAGCTATACTAATCGCATTATTAATCAAATTACTTGAAGCAGGGAATACTAGATCATCAGATGCTTGGATGTCTAAGACTACAGAGTTATTGTTTTCTGTCATCTTGAGCGTTTAAATTTCTCATAAGCCTCGACAATCTTTTGCACAATCCGATGTCGAACAATATCTTGGTAATCAAAGTTAATTATTGAAATATTGTCTATCTCGGATAACACCTCCAGAGCATGCTTAAGGCCAGAACCTTTCTCAGGTGGTAAATCGATTTGAGTCACATCACCATTAACAACTGATTTTGAGCCATATCCCATCCTCGTTAAAAACATCTTCATTTGTTCTGCGGTGGTATTTTGCGCCTCATCTAAAATAATGAAGCTTTCATTAAGAGATCTTCCTCTCATGAATGCTAACGGTGCTAATTCTATTGCTCTTCTCTCTATCAGATGTGTCACCTGATCAAATCCAAGCATCTCGTGTAAAGCGTCATACATTGGTCTTAAGTATGGATCTACTTTTTGTGATAAATCTCCAGGAAGGAAGCCTAAGTTTTCTCCTGCTTCAACAGCAGGCCTAACAAGAACAATTCTTTTAACTTCCTCTCTTTGCAATGATTCTATTGCTGCCGCAACAGCCAAATAGGTCTTGCCTGTCCCTGCTGGGCCAATTCCAAAGGATAGGTCATTATTCCTAATCGAGTTTATATAATTAAATTGATTTTCTGTGCGAGTCTTTATCTCCTTATTGGGCGTATTAATTACAGTTTCTTTAACTGTTGCTCCATTTGATTGATCGCGTGTTTGATTAAGATATTTTTTAATTATTAAATGAACTTTTTCTTGATCTAAGTCTTCTTTTTTTGCAACTGTGTACAAATCCTTAATTATTCGTTCGCCAATGACGAGCTTTGCACCCTCCCCATTGAGAACAAAAACATTGCCTCTAGTCTTTATATCGATATCTAGTTCACTCTCGATTGATCTAATATGCGTATCAAAAACACCCAACAAGTTGGCTAAGGTAGAGTTTTCTAGGGATTCAATTTGGAATTCTTTTGTTGTCTTCAAGCTTATAACTTTAATTAATAATTCTTGCACGGAGAGAATTAGGCAGCGCTTCAGTTATCCTAAGTTTTATCATTTGCCCAATTAGATCTTCATGCCCATCAAAATTAACCCAACGATTATTCTCTGTTCTTCCAGATAATTGGTTGTTTGTCTTTTTTGACTTTTTCTCGACCAAGACCGTCTGATCAGATCCAACCATACCCTCGCTAATAAGTCTTGAATTCTCATTAATCTTCGATTGTAACTGATTCAATCGCTGAAGTTTGATTTGATAGTCTGTGTTGTCTTCCATTTGGGACGCTGGCGTATTTGGTCTGGGACTATAAATAAAACTAAAAGACTGATCAAAGCCTATAGTGTCTATTAAGTCTAAGGTTTCCTTAAAATCAGAATCTGTTTCGCCAGGAAACCCAACGATGAAGTCAGATGAGATACTGATATCGGGTCTCAGTGATCTCAGTTTGTTAATTCGGTCAATATAAAGCTCAACTTTATGTTTCCTTTCCATTAATTGGAGTATTTTATTCGAACCGCTCTGTACAGGCAGATGAAGATAATTCGCTAATTTAGGATTTTCAAAAGTGTTGATAAGATCCTCTGTAAATTGAAGAGGGTGTGAAGTAGTGAAACGTATCCTTTTAACGCCATCTATAAGGCTCACACAATCAATTAGGTCGGCTAGTTTCAATTTAGTTCCATGTTTATCCTTAGCTCTATATGCATTTACATTCTGGCCTAATAAGTTAATCTCCTTAACACCTCGAGCTATAAGATCCTTTATTTCATCTAAGATACCCTCTGGCTCTCTGCTCACCTCCAAACCACGTGTATATGGAACAACACAAAAACTGCAAAACTTACTACATCCTTCCATAATAGAAACGAAAGCTGAAGGTTTTATATCTGGTGTCTTTGGTAGGGCTGAAAATTTTTCTACTTTTGGAAAACTAATATCAACCAAAGATTCTCTAGAGCTAAGTACCTCGTCATACATTTTTGGCAAACGATGAAGAGTTTGCGGTCCAAAAACAATATCAACATACGGAGCCCTATTTATAATCTTTTCGCCCTCTTGGCTGGCAACGCAACCGCCGACCCCAATAACAACATTTGGATTATTTCTTTTATAATTCTTCCAACGGCCTAGTTGGGAAAAGACTTTTTCTTGTGGCTTCTCTCTAATTGAACAGGTATTCAATAAAATAAGATCTGCGGAAAAGGCATCTTCAGTTTGCTCCATTTTCCTTTCGGCTCTCATAAGATCAAGCATCTTGGATGAATCGTATTCATTCATCTGACACCCAAAAGATTTAATGAAGATCTTTTTAGGCATGAAATTTGTGGAGTTTATATATTATTCTGCTAGAAAGGTATATCGTCATCGAAATCATCGGTTGAAAAATCATTGTCTGAAGTTGATTGAGAACTTGACGCATTATCATTGGTCATATTGTTACTCATCCGGTCTCCAAGCATCTCCATTTGATTAGCTACTACTTCAGTAGTCCATCGCTCATTGCCTTCTTTATCATCCCATTTTCTAGTTTGAAGTTTGCCTTCTACGTAGACTTGTGATCCCTTTTTTAAGTATTGTGCGGCTATCTCTGCTAATCGATTATAAAAAACAACCCTGTGCCACTCTGTCTTTTCTCTCTTCTCCCCAGTTTCTCTGTCCTTCCATGATTCTGATGTAGCTACACTGATATTTGTAACTGCATTTCCACTTGGCATAGCTCTGCTGTCAGGGTCTGCTCCAAGATTGCCAACTATGATAACTTTATTGATACCTCTTGCCATAATCTTCCTTTATTCCTCAAACTAAATGTGAATTTAAACCAAAATTAATTGTATCAAAAAGCATTGGTTTTAGCTCTTAATCAAAAAAAGATTTACAATGGAATGTTTGGGAAATTTTTTTACTATGACTATAGATGAAATAAAAATAAAGGGCGCTAGGACACATAATTTAAAGAATCTCAGTCTTGAGCTACCGAGAAATCAATTGATAGTATTGACCGGTCTCTCGGGTTCAGGAAAATCCTCTCTAGCCTTTGACACCATCTATGCTGAAGGGCAAAGGCGTTATGTTGAATCACTATCTGCCTATGCAAGACAATTTCTATCGATGATGGAGAAACCTGATGTGGATCTAATTGAAGGACTGTCTCCAGCCATCTCTATTGAACAAAAAACTACATCTCATAACCCAAGATCTACTGTTGGTACAGTAACTGAAATTTATGATTATCTTAGGTTGCTCTTTGCAAGAGTTGGAATTCCTAAATGCCCCGAGCACAAAAGAAAATTAGGTATTCAAAATATCAGTGAAATGGTCGATCAATTGATGTCTCTAAAAGAAGGGGAGAAATTACTTCTCCTATCGCCTTTGATCAATGAACGAAAAGGTGAGCATGTAGAATTGATTAAAAATATTAGATCTAGAGGCTTTGTTCGACTTCGGATTAATGGGTCTGTTTATGATATTGATGACATCCCTACAATAGATGCTAAGAAGAATAACACTATTGAAGTCGTTGTGGACAGATTCACAATTAAACCACAAGTTGAATCGAGGTTATCTGAATCATTTGAAACAGCACTTAGTCTATCTAATGGAATAGCTAAGGTTATATCAGTGTCAAATAAGGAATTAAATTACCTATTTTCAGACCGATATGCTTGTCCCGAATGTGGTTTTTCAATTACTGAACTTGAACCAAGAACCTTCTCATTTAATAATCCTGCTGGTGCTTGCTCCCTATGCGATGGCCTTGGTGTAGAACATTATTTCAGTCCTGAACTGGTAATCAAAAATGAAAAATTAAGCATTTCAGAAGGGGCTATAAGAGGATGGGACAAAAGAAATTTTTATTACTTCCATCTTATTAGAAGCTTATCAAGACATTTTAATTTCGATATAGAACTACCTTATATTTCCTATAGTCAAAAAATAAAGGATGTCCTCTTAAACGGAAGCGGGGATGAAAAAATTCAATTTTATTATCCAGGCAGAGGAGGTAAACGTATTTCCAGAAAACATCCCTTTGAAGGTGTCATTCCCAATCTAAAAAGACGATACAAAGAAACCGAGTCACAAAGAGTCAAAGATGCTTTATCAAAGTTTATGAGCACCAAACCCTGCAGCCTATGCGAAGGGTCGAGATTAAATCAAACAGCGAGGAATGTGCTGGTTAAAAACCACAACATATCTGATTTGACTCATATGAATATTGACGAGATTATAAGTTTCTTCAAGACATTAAACTTAAAAGGAAGCCGGGGAGAGATTGCAAAAACTGTAATCAAAGAAATCGTTGATCGTTTAGAGTTTCTATCAAATGTAGGCTTGAACTATTTAAATCTCGAGAGAAGTGCTGAAACACTCTCTGGAGGAGAATCTCAACGTATAAGGCTTGCAAGCCAGATTGGATCAGGTCTTGTAGGGGTTATGTATATTTTAGATGAACCCACTATTGGTCTTCACCAAAGGGATAACAAGAGACTAATAAAAACACTCACAAAATTGAGAGACCTTGGCAACAGTGTCATTGTGGTTGAACACGATGAAGAGTTGATTCGCTCAGCAAATCATATTGTAGATCTAGGACCGGGAGCCGGTAATGAGGGTGGGGAAATCGTTTGTCAGGGAAGCTTAGATGAAATTCTAAAACAAAATAATTCTTTAACTTCTCAATATTTAAATGGTACTAAAGACATACCAGTTCCCAACAAAAGAATCGGCATGGATAAATCAAAATTAATACGAATACATAATGCCCATCTGAATAATTTAAAATCACTAAATGTTGAGATTCCTATGAACCTTTTAACCTGTATCACTGGTGTATCAGGTTCAGGTAAATCTACATTGATTAACAGCACACTTAAGCCTCTAATAAGGACGAAACTGGAAAATAAGCTATCTGATCAATTAGAAAAAACCTCAATAAGTGACTATGAAGACATAAACAGGCTAATCAATATAAGCCAAAGCCCAATTGGGAGAACTCCTCGCTCTAATCCTGCTACATACACAGGCCTATTTACACCAATAAGAGAACTATTCTCAGGAACGCAAGAGTCCAGATCAAGAGGTTACAAGCCAGGAAGATTTAGCTTTAATGTTAAAGGAGGGCGATGTGAGACCTGCCAAGGAGGTGGCTTAATAAAGGTAGAGATGAATTTTCTTGCTGATATTTATGTTGTTTGTGATGTCTGCGATGGAAAACGATTTAACAGAGAAACGTTGGAGATTTTCTACAAGGAGAAGAATATATATGAAGTCCTAGAAATGTCTATAGATGAAGCAAACACATTCTTTAAGAACATACCTGCCATAAAAAATAAATTATCGACATTAATTGATGTTGGTCTTGGGTATATAAAATTAGGTCAGAATGCAGTAACTCTCTCTGGTGGAGAAGCACAAAGAATTAAATTGTCAAAAGAGCTTTCAAAAAGAACAAACCAAAATACGTTATATTTACTCGATGAACCTACAACAGGCCTCCATTTTCATGATGTAAATCAATTAATTAAAGTCTTACTTAGACTTAGAGACGAAGGCAATACAATAATAATCATCGAGCATAACTTAGATGTCATTAAAACTGCAGATTGGATCATCGATCTAGGGCCCGAGGGCGGAGACAAGGGCGGAGAAATAATTGCTCAAGGAACACCTGAAGAAGTCGCTAAATCTAAATCTTCCTTTACAGGCAAATATTTAAGTAAAACTTTAGTCTAATTTACCTATCCCTAACGAACTCTTAACCTCAGACATAAAAGGCACTGATAATTCCCTTGCCCTTTTAGCGCCTAATAGAAGTTCTTTATTTAAGTTTGCAGGATCTTGAATAAGCTCCTCATACTCTTTTCTTGGTTCTGATAAATGACTATCCAGCAATTGGAATAATTCTTCCTTGGCGTCTCCCCAACTTATTCCTTCTTCTAGCTTTTGCTTAAAATCTGCTGACTGATCATCACTAGCGAAAGCTTTGAAGATCACAAACAAGTTACAATCTATTGGCTTTGGGACCCCTGGCTCTAAGGAATCAGTCTTAATTTTCATTACATGGCGCCTTAGATTATCTGATGAAGAAAAAAGTGGTATAAAATTATTGTAACTTTTACTCATCTTTCTCCCGTCTAGGCCTGGGAGAACTGATGCATTTTTCTCTAAAATAGCTTCAGGTATCACAAAAATATCGCCATGCTTATGATTAAATCTCTGTGCTATATCTCTAGTCATTTCAAGATGCTGAACCTGGTCCTGTCCAACAGGCACATGAGATGCTTTAAACATTAATATGTCTGCTGCCATCAAAATGGGATAGGAATATAAACCCATAGTAATTCCCTTATCAGGGTCAGAGCTTCCATCATTGTCACTAACAGCAGATTTATAAGCATGCGCTCTATTCATAAGCCCTTTGGCTGTGAAGGTACTAAGGATCCAATTTAATTCAAGAATCTCAGGTATATCCGATTGCCTATAAAAAATCGTTTTTTTTGTATTGAGTCCTAATGCTATCCAAGTTGCTGCAACCTCAAGACAGGATTGTTTTATTTCTTCAGGATTATTATTTTTTATTAAAGAATGATAATCAGCTAAAAAAAGAAATGAGTCGTGATCATCTTTTTTGCTTGATCTGATTGCTTGCTTTATTGCTCCAGCGTAATTACCAAGATGAGGGGTCCCAGTTGTAGTAATTCCAGTTAATATCGTCTGCTTATCCAAAATATGAGCTACTCGGAAAGCTCACCTTGATCTGTTTGTATCTGATAATCAACAAGCTGAACTATCGCCATTGGAGCTGTGTCTCCGTTTCTAATGCCTTTTTTTAGAATTCTGAGATAACCACCAGGCCTATCTTTATGCCTTGGCCCTATCTCAGTAAATAATTTTCCAACCGCCTGCTTATTCCTAAGAAAATTGAAAGCTCTTCGTCTTCTTGAAACGCCATCCTCTTTGGCTAGAGTGATTAATGGCTCAAGGGTTCTCCTAAGCTCCTTTGCCTTTGGCAATGTTGTAGAGATTGATTCATGCTCAATAAGAGACGAAGCCATATTGCGGTACATAGACTTCCTATGACTGCTAGTTCGGCCTAAACGTCGTCCTGTTTTTCTATGTCGCATCCTTCAATCCTCAATATAACAATATAAACCTTATTGGCTTACCTCATCAACAGCTATTTCCTTTGGAGGCCAATCATCTAGATCCATCCCAAGTGATAAGCCATGGCTAGATAAAATTTCTTTAATCTCATTTAAGGATTTCTTCCCAAGATTAGGTGTTCTCAAAAGCTCATTTTCAGTTTTTTGCACTAGATCACCTATGTAGTTCGCATTCTCAGCTTTCAGACAATTTGCGGAACGAACAGTAAGCTCAAGTTCATCTACAGGCCTAAGCATAATAGGGTCAATTAACACTTCTTCTTCTTCTTTTTGTTGCTCTTGAACTCTGGTTAAATTAGTAAAAATACTTAATTGATTCTGAAGTATTGCTCCAGCATATTTGATTGCTCGTTCAGGATCGATAGTGCCATCAGTCTCTAGATCAACTATAAGTTTATCCAAGTCTGTTCTATTTTCTACCCTAGCTGCTTCAACACTATAGGTAACTGTTCTGATAGGACTAAACGAAGCATCAAGTTTCAATAACCCAATAGTGATATCTTCTTCCTTGCTTTGCACAGCTACAGGTCTATATCCTGTGCCTTGCTCTACTTTTAAGTGCATCTTTAGTTCTTTTTTAGCGCTTATAGTAGCAATATGATGATCTGGGTTTACTATCTCAGTGTCAGCATCAACCTGGATATCACCCGCAGTTACCACGCAAGGTCCTTTCTTACTTAAAACATAATCTGCGGTATCCTTTCCTTGCATATTAATAGCCACGCCCTTTAGATTGAGTAGGATTTCAACCACATCTTCTTGAACTCCTTCAATTGTGGTGTACTCATGGAGTACTCCCTCTATCTGGGCTTCAGTTATTGCATAACCAGGTAAACTGGAGAGAAGCACTCGTCTCAGCGCATTACCAAGAGTATAGCCAAAGCCTCTTTCAAAAGGTTCGATTGAGACCTTAGAATGAAGCTCATTCTTTGACTCTAGCTTTATAACAAGAGGGTTGAGAAGGTCTATAACAATCTCTTCTCTATCATCTTCTTCTGCGGCTAGCTGCTCTTCTTCTACTTGTTCTTCTTCTACTTGTTCTTCTATAACTTTCTTTTCATCATCTGACATTTTAAATCGTCTCCTAAATTACTTGGAATAATATTCCACAATTAAATTCTCATTAATATCTGGAAGTATATCCTCCCTTTCAGGGATAGAACTAACAGTACCCTTAAGCTTTTTTAAATCTACAGATAGCCACTCACTGATTCCTAATTGGGATGCTATATTGACAGCATTTTTTACCCTTAACTGTTGTTGTGCCTTTTCTGTGACTGAAATCTCATCGCTAGCTGATACCTGATAGGAAGGTATATTAATTATGGATCCATTAACGATAATCGCTTTATGACTAACTAATTGCCTTGCTTCAGCTCTTGTCACTGCAAAACCCATTCTGTAAACCATGTTGTCTAATCTTGTCTCTAATAATTTTAATAGATTTTCTCCAGTAGAGCCTTTGGCTTTGGAGGCTTTCTTATAATAATTCCTAAATTGCTTTTCCAGGACTCCGTACATTCTTCTTAGCTTTTGCTTTTCTCTTAACTGAATACCGTAACCAGATAATCTTTCCCTGCGTGAACCTACCATTGAGCCAGGAATAGTATTTAATTTACATTTGTTCTCGATAGGTTTAATACCACTTTTTAGAAAGAGGTCAGTCCCCTCTCTTCGAGATAGCTTGCATTTTGGTCCCAAATATCTTGCCATAATTAATCCCTCTAAACCCTTCTTTGTTTTGGTGGTCTGCAACCATTGTGAGGAAGCGGCGTTACATCCTCGATAGAAACAATATTAAGCCCAAGCCCATTTAATGCTCTTAGAGCAGAATCTCTTCCTGGCCCTGGACCTTTAACCCTGACTAAAATATCTTTTAAACCAAACTCTTTAGCTTTTGTGCCTGCCTTCTCAGCTGCAACCTGTGCAGCAAAAGGTGTGCTCTTTCTAGAGCCTCTGAATCCCGATCCACCAGCTGTAGCCCAGGAAATTGTATTTCCAGCTCTGTCAGTAATAGTTATTATTGTATTATTGAAGGTTGCGTGAATATGTGCCACTCCTTCAATAACATTCATCTTTGCTTTTTTCTTTTTTCCTGCTGCCATAATAATCCTTGTTAAGCTCTCATAGGCTTCTTAGGCCCTTTTCTTGTCCTAGCATTAGTTTTACTCTTTTGCCCCCTAACAGGTAGGCCTCTTCTGTGTCTAATACCTCTATAACACCCTAGATCCATCAACCTCTTTATATTAGTTGAAACTTCTCTTCTCAAATCACCCTCTATAACATAGTTATTCAATTCTGTTCGTAAACTCTCAAGCTCTTGCTCAGTAAGATCTGACACCTTTTTATCTAGAGAAATATCCAATTTGTTACAAACAGCTATTGAAAGTGAATTGCCGACACCATATATATAGGTCAGAGAGACTCTAACATGCTTATTATCTGGTATATTAACTCCTGCTATTCTAGCCATTTTAGCCCTGCCTCTGTTTATGCCTAGGATCTTTGCAAATTACCCGAACAACGCCATTCCTTCGAATAATTTTACAATTCCTACATATTTTTTTGACTGATGCTCTAACTTTCATTTCTTCTATTATATTTATCTAATTTGTCCACTTTTACTGTAGCCTTTCAAATTAGCTTTTTTCAAAAGGCCCTCATACTGCTTTGACATCATTAAGGCTTGCATTTGCGCCATAAAATCCATTGTCACAACGACAATAATAAGCAACGATGTCCCTCCAAAGTAAAATGGTACGTTAAAGTACAAAATCATGAACTCTGGAAGCAAGCAGACGAGCATGATATACAATCCTCCCCAAAATGTTAACCTTGTTAACACTTTATCTATGTATTGTGCTGTTTGATGCCCTGGTCTAATACCCGGCATAAATGCTCCTGATCGTTGTAAATTATCAGCTGTGTCTTTAGAGTCAAAAACCAAAGCAGTGTAAAAAAAACAGAAAAACATAATCAACGATGCATACATAAGTATATATATTGGTTGTCCCGGAGCTAATTGAGCTGCGATATCTTGCAGCCAATCAAACCCTTCTGAAGTTCCAAACCAACTAGCAATGGTGGCTGGAAACAAGATTATGCTTGAAGCAAATATTGGCGGGATTACACCTGACATATTTATTTTAAAAGGCAAGTGAGTTGATTGGCTTTGCATTAATCGTCTGCCTTGCTGTCTTTTAGCGTAATTGACGGGTATTCTCCTCTGGCCTCTTTCTATAAAAACTACAAAAGTAGTAACTGCTAAAATCAAGATTAAGAGTATCAGTACCAACGCACTAGAAATTTCTCCTGTATTTGCTAGCTCCAAAGTTCCGCCAATTGCTGAAGGTAAACCTGAAATAATACTAGCCAATATAATCATCGAGATCCCATTCCCGAGTCCTCTCTCTGTAATCTGCTCCCCTAACCACATTAGAAACATAGTTCCAGTCACAAGAGTTACGCAAGATGTAAAAACAAAATTAAATCCAGGCGAAATTACAACTCCCTGATTCTGAAGCGCTACCGATGCGCCTACAGACTGAAAAGATGCTAAAAAGACAGTTCCGTATCTTGTGTATTGAGTAATTTTTCTCCTGCCTGACTCTCCTTCTTTTTTTAGCTCCTTTAGCGATGGAACGGTTACACTAGCCATTTGCATTACTATTGAACAGGAAATATAGGGGAAAATACCAAGAGCAAAAATACTTAACCTCTCTAATGCTCCTCCTGAAAACATATTAAACATACTTAAAATCGTTCCAGACTGTTCTTGAAAAAAGTTCTCTAGTGCATTGGGATCTATACCTGGAACTGGAATGTAAGTCCCTATTCTGTATACGATTAGGGCTCCTGCAAGAAATAGAAGTCGTTGTCTCAATTCCACGAATCGAGTCATTTCTCCAAGTGCAGATCTTGTTGTATTTTGGGTCTTAGCCATGATTAATCTAGAATCTTGCCCCCTAAATCTTTAATCGCTTTTTTGGCATTGCCAGATAAATGAAGCCCCTGAATAGTCACAGCCTTCGTTAGCTCTCCAGATGCAATTATTTTTATTTTCTGAATATACCTAGGAACAATATTCTCGTTTTTCAGTGCTTCTAAATCTATAACTTCTGCTTTTATTCGTCCTAACTGATCAAGTCTAAGTTCAGAAGTTTCTTTCTTCCTTCTCGATGTAAATCCTCTTTTTGGTAATCGTCTCTGTAGAGGCATTTGACCACCTTCAAAGCCAACCTTATGAAACCCTCCTGATCTAGACTTTTGTCCTTTGTGACCTCTACCAGAAGTTTTCCCTAATCCCGAAGCATGACCTTTACCTTTCCTGGATTTCTCAGTTTTACTACCCTTATTGGGTTGCATTGTATTTAATTTCATTATTACATTTCCTCGACTTCTAGAAGATACTTCACTTGATTTATCATTCCCATATTCTCCGGTGTTGCATCAACCTCAACGATTTGATTAATCTTCTTCAATCCTAAGCCTGATAATGAAGCCTTATGATTCTTTATCCTTCCGAACCTACTTCTAATAAGCTTTATTCTTACTTTTTTTTCTTTTTTGCCCATTATGTAAAAATTTTAGACACTGCAATCCCTCTTCTCTTTGCAACTCTTTGTGGTGAGCGCATTGAATCAAGTGCATTGATTGTTGCCCTAACTAAATTAATTGGATTTCTTGAGCCATAGCTCTTTGCTAGAATATTCCTAATCCCAACACACTCAAATACTGCTCTCATTGCTCCGCCTGCAATAATACCCGTACCATCTGCTGCTGGTTGCATATAAACTTTAGAAGCACCATGTCTTCCAGTAGTCTCGTAGTAAATTGTTTCCTTATTTAGAGCAACTGAGTGAAGGTTTTTCCTAGCAGCTTGCATTGCTTTCTGAATCGCAAGAGGCACTTCTTTGGCTTTTCCATAACCCATACCAATTTTTCCGTTACCATCTCCAACAACAGTAATTGCAGCAAATCCAAATTGCCTTCCACCTTTAACTACCTTAGCAACTCTATTAACTGCTACTAACTTCTCAATCAAATCATCCATTTGTTTATTTGTATTCATAATTATTATCTTTAGAAATTAAGTCCTTGCTCTCTCGCAGCATCTGCTAGCGCTTTAACTCTGCCATGATATAAAAAACCTGATCTATCAAATGCAACTTTTTGAATTTTGGCTTTCTTAGCCTTTTTAGCAATTGACTCTCCAACTATCTTAGCTATCTCTTTTTTACCTTTAGTTTTGTCATTAATTAGTTTTCTAACATCCGGATCGAGACTAGAAGCAGCTGCCACAACTGAATTATCTTCAGGGGCAATAATCTGTGCATAAATATGCCTTGATGATCTATGGACGCTTAGTCTGTATTGCTCTAATTCTCTTATCTTAGAACGTGTTTTCCTAGATCTTCTTTTTCTTTTTATTAATTTTGCAACCATTTAGTTAAATCTCGCTCTTAAACCTGTTTTTTTGTTTCCTTAAGTGTAATTTGCTCGCCTTTATACCTAACTCCTTTACCTTTATAGGGTTCTGGGGGTCTAATTGATCTTAATTCAGCAGCAACTTGGCCAACTTTCTGCTTATCAATCCCCGTAATGACTACCTCTGTTTGAGATGGAGTAGAGATCTCAATCCCCTCGGGTATTTCGTAATCTACTGGATGAGAAAAGCCTAAAGTCAAATTGAGCATCTTACCTTGAGCTTTTGCTCGATATCCAACACCTACCAGTTCTAATTCCTTTAAATAACCCTCAGTAACCCCCATCACCATATTATTTATTAAGCTCCTAAATGTTCCTGCTGCAGCTCTAGAAAATTTAGATTTGGAAGTAGAATTAACGGTTAACTGATCTTTATCTATTGTGACAGAGACTTGACGAATCAAATTAAGTTGTAGTTCTCCTTTTTCCCCTTCTATATGCAATACTTCTCCTTCCTGAAGGGAAACATTAACTGATTCAGGGAAATTAACAGGTTGTTTTGCGATTCTAGACATAATTTAAGTCACCTTACATAGAACTTCACCGCCATGACCATCTTGTCTTGCTTGGCGATCGCTCATAATTCCCTTAGAGGTTGAAATTACAGCTATTCCTAGGCCACCCATAACTTTAGGTAATTCGTTTTTAGATCTATAGATTCTTAATCCTGGTCTGCTTATTCTATTTATTTCTTCAATAACAGGCTTGCCTTCAAAATATTTCAAACCAATTTTTAAGTTATTCTTTTTATCTCCCATTTCCTCAGTATCAATATCCTTAATGTATCCTTCTTCAAGAAGTACCTTTGCGATGCTTTCTTTAGTTTTGGAATAAGGAATAGAAACAGATAATGCCTTTATTTTATGGGCATTCCTGATTCTAGTAAGCATATCTGCTATTGGATCTGTCATTGTCATAATTCTTTCCTAATCTTTTTTACCAGCTAGCCTTATGCAAACCTGGAATGTTGCCTTTCATGGCTTCTTCTCTTAATTTATTTCTTCCTAGGCCAAATTTTCTATAAAAACCTTTTGGTCTTCCTGAAATAGCACATCTATTCCTTAATCTAGATGGGCTAGCATCCCTAGGCATTTTTTGTAATTTAACTCTTGCATCGTTCTTTTCTTCATAGCTAGCAGTTGAATCATTAATGATTTTCTTTAAAGCTGCTCTCTTTTGAGCAAAACGCTCGACCGTTTTAGCTCGTTTTAACTCTCTTTGAACTAGTGCTTTTCTTGTCATCTAATTTTCTTCCTTATTTTTTGTTTTTTCTGCTGGCTCTGCTTCTAATGGTTCTGCTTCTAATGGTTCTGCTTCTGCTGGCTCTGCTTCTGCTGGTTCTTCATTTTCTTGCTGAAGACTTTTCTCTTTAATTGGAAAATTAAATGCTTTTAATAAAGCAAGTGCATCCTCATCATTAGCCGCTGTTGTTGTGATGCTAATATCTAAACCTCTAATCTTATCTATATTGTCATAATCAATCTCAGGAAAAATTATTTGCTCTTTCACGCCAATACTATAATTGCCATTACCATCAAATGACCTCTGATTGAGCCCTCTAAAATCCCTAACTCTAGGCAATGCGATATTAATTAGTCGATCTAAAAATTCATACATTCTTTCTTTCCTAAGCGTTACTTTGACACCTATGGGCATGCCTTCTCTTATTTTGAATGATGCAACAGATTTTTTTGCCCGAGTTATTAATGCTTTTTGTCCTGATAATTTTTCCATATCAGATTGGGCCTTCTCAATTGCTTTTTTATCCTGAAGGACTTCTCCTACTCCCATATTAAGAGTAATTTTCTTAATCTCTGGTACTTGCATGAGGTTATTAAAACCAAGGTTTTTCTGTAAACCAGGTCTAATATCTTTTTTATATTTTTCCTTTAATCTTGCCATGTCTAAATGTCTACCACCTCATTATTAGATTTGAAGTATCTTACTTTTGTTCCATCCTCTAACTTTTTTATTCCTACTTTGTCACCCTTATTTGTTATAGGATTTAGAAGTAAAACATTTGAAATGTGTATTGGCATTTCTTTCTCAACAATTCCAGACTCTTGACCTGTATTTGGATTTCCTTTCTGATGTTTCTTTACGATATTAATGTTCTCAACAACAACTTTTGAGTTATTTAACACACTCAAAACTTGTCCCGTTTTACCCTTATCTTTACCGGATAGAACAATCACATCATCACCTTTTTTTATCTTATTCAAAAAATTACCTCTTAAATTACTTCTGGTGCCAATGAAATTATTTTTAAGTACTTCTTGGCCCTAAGTTCCCTTGTAACTGGACCAAAGACCCTTGTTCCAATTGGCTCTCTTTTATTATCGAGAAGAACAGCAGCATTCCCATCAAACCTTATAAGTGAACCATCTGCTCTTCTAACTCCATGCTTGGTCCTCACTACAAGAGCATCATAAACATCACCTTTTTTTACTTTTCCACGAGGAATAGCATCCTTAATCGTAACTTTGATAATATCTCCAATTCTTGCATATCTTTTTTTAGAACCGCCAAGAACTTTGATACAGAGAACCTTTCTGGCTCCACTATTATCTGCAATATTTAAAACTGTTTCTGTTTGAATCATTATTACTACTCTTCTTGGCCTGCCTTGATTACCTTAGTTAAAATCCATGATTTATTTTTTGAAATAGGCTTTGACTCTTTAATTGATACTGTATCCCCAACCTTTGATACCATCTCCTGGTCATGGGCTAAAATCTTTGATGTTTTGTAAATATATTTGTTGTAAAGAGGATGTTGCAGTCTTCTCTGTATAGAAACAGTAATAGTTTTCTCCATAGAATTACTAACTACAGTGCCTGTAATGGTTTTTTTAACTTTATTTTCTGTTTCTTTAATCATTAGATTTCTCATTTAAAATTGTTCTTAGTCTGGCTATATCTTTTTTTATATTTTTAAACTGGCTTGTATTAGATAACTGGCCAGTTGCTGCCTGCAGTTTTAACTTAAAATGCTCCTCAAGAAGATCATCTAATGTCTTCTTTAGATCTAAGCTAGACTTTGTTCTCATTTCTTTTAGGTCAATCATATTATTTGCCTACTAACAAACTTTGTACTTATAGGGAGTTTAGCTGCGGCTAGTTTGAAAGCTTCTTCTGCC
>Ga0208764_10000587_pt1 | contig 23344 bp, 19 predicted proteins | sample ETNtaG_18_FD_185762 | JGI IMG/M metagenome (GOLD analysis project Ga0208764, IMG submission 185762) | Marine microbial and viral communities from oxygen minimum zone, Eastern Pacific Ocean - ETNP201302SV91 (SPAdes) (version 2) | ecosystem: Environmental > Aquatic > Marine > Oceanic ... | reverse complement strand
TTCAATTGCGATATGGCTCTTGATTATGCAAGATGATGTTCTTAATTCACAAAATATACTTGTCATGCTTTTGGCCCTAGGAATTGAATTAGGAATAGTTGCTTGGTTGGGCACTCGCCACCAATTGCAGTTATCCCAAGATTAAGTGGAATTCACGAATAAAAGCGTGCGAACGTTGATGCAGGGGAGCCCTTGAAGGCACTATGTGAGCGGCTCTTGGATATCAGATCGTCCTGAGGCGGAAGAACATCCAGTTGTGCCTTTAGGTTTCAATGAAATGGCTGTACCAAGAATGGCAATCCTAACAAGTATAGGAACAGTAATTGTCATTTTAGTGGCCTCGATTTGGATTGGAATTGGAACATGGTCCTTTTTGAATCAATTTGATAATACTTTTTCTTCAAATGCAGTAAACGAAGATGATATTCGAGTAAATGGTCGATGGACATGGGAAGCAACATTACTTTTTGATGAATGTGATTCAAGAGATGGAGATTGGAACTGGCCAAGCAATTTATCATCCCAAGATGATACATTTTGGTTTCCAGGAGAGTTAGAATGTGTGTGGGCCCATCAAGGTCAAGGCGATTATGCCCACCTAGCGATTCATAATGTTGATGATAGCAATGTTTTACCCTTGGCCCTTGAAGTAAATCATGAAGCAATCAGTATTGATGGCCAAGGCCAAGGGATATTACTTCAAATTGAAGCAGGTGATGCAGTTGTATTGCCTCTAAGACTAGAGGCAGATGTGGATGAAACCCTATTCACAATCAGTGCATCCCACGTTTCACTCTCTGAAGCTGTAGTACAACTTGATGTTGATTTGTACAATGATGGTAGCGACAAAGATAGACATGCACGTAATGAAAGGTTGAATGTAGCATATACAGTTTGGAATGCAGATAGCGATGAGGAATTAGATTCAGGAATTTTGCCTGCAACCGCTGGAGAAGACCCAATGTGTAATACACCAATACCATGGGTTTGCTATATCGAGGGATTTGGCTGGGGGTTGGTTGGTTTAGATGCTGATGTGCTTGAATCAGCGACTCTTTCGGGAACCACTCACACAATTTTACTACCCCCAGACTTAGCCTATGGAAATAGTCAGGGGCATGAATTGCAAGATAGCTGGTTGCGATTTGAGCTAGAATTGGAGCAGATTTTTCTCTGATTGGCCAAGGGAAAGACCCATTTCTTTTGCCTCTTTCTACTAAGCGTGACAGTCATTACCCCAGTAGTGATGCTGGCTGATTCTAATGCTCGCGAATATGCTGATTCATACACTCTCTCCCAGTCCAGTGTAGAGGGGCCCGATTTGCGCATGACAGACTCTATGCGACGTCTTGCAACACCTTGGAACGTAGCAATATCTAGAACTAATTTGATAGATCCTAACTCTTTACCTGAAGGAATAATTCTTGACCCTGCTTGTGGGAGTGGAACGCAATTAGCAGCTCTGTGTGTTGCCCTAAATCGACCAGGTTTAGGTGTTGAGCTGTCTGGTGAAGCGGCGCCAATTGCAGCAGTAAATATTGAAGAAGTAGGTAAATGGGACAAAGCAAATTGGCAAATTGCAAGCAGAATTATATGGGGCGATAGCATTTCTGCATCTAAAATCATGTATTCATATTCAGAAAGTATTGGGAAAGAGAATCCCCTCATTTCTTTACTTCATATTGATCCAGCACGACCACCTGATGCTCAAAAACATACAATTGATGAAATGGAACCACCTTTAGATAAATTATTAGCTGCTTGGGCACCATATCTTCAAACAGGAAATTTCTCAGCACCTGCTCTAATTTTGGATTTATCTCCAAGACTTTCTGAAGACCAGCAAAAGGAAGTAGAAACAATTGTAGATACTATTTGGCCTGAAGCTGAAAAAACGTGGCAATGGGCTACACAAGGACGCGGACGGATAGATCGACTTTCACTTTGGGTGGGAGCGGTTGCTAGCCCACATCAGAACCGGCTGATCCGTCTTTCAAAAACAGGTACTCCTAAATTACTAGAAGGCTCTAAGGAAACCCCAATTTCTGATATTAAAAGTGCTGAAATCGGTGAACATTTGACAATTGTGGACCCCTGTCTAATCGCCAGTGGTTTGGCAGAGTCGTGGAAGAATATTGCTACATCAAGTGAATCAAGGTGGTACACGATCACAGGTAGAAGGCCAATTTTGATTACCTCAGAGCCCATATTATCGAGTTATCATGAATTACATATTCAATTAGAAACATATGATATGATTCATTCATTTGTTCAAATTTCAGGTGAAGTAGTCGCCCACGTACCTCAATTAGAACATCACTTGATATCCAACATTGCACAGGTAGCGGTCAAAGTAGGATTATCCTCTCTTAAATTACGTTGTACAATTGATCCTGAAATACAGCCTCAAATGCAGTCTGAAATGGATCGAGAGATGCGCAATTTAACGGTTAAAAATTCCGGAAATGCGGGGTTCATTACAGAAGTCATTGGTGGTTATGTTATTTGCAGAAGCACCTCTTAATTGCCCCGTAGGGGCATCACCAATGCCACAGTGTCGTTCATATAGGGGAGTCGAGTCGGCGAGTTGCTTCACATGAAGCCACTGGGCAACTGGTGAACAGGGGAGGACCCAAAAATGGCAAAAATTGACGAATCAGAGCTTGGTGACGATTTCAACTATATCATCAGACTCGCTGATACAGACGTAGATGGCTTGACACCAATTGGGATGGGCTTGACGAGTGTTCGAGGAATAGGTGCTCGCACTTCACTCGCCATCTGTGATATAGCAGGTTTAGACAAGGAAAAAATGGGCGGCCATCTTTCTGAAAAAGAACAAGAAAGCATTCGTGAAGCGATTGAAGCATATCCTACTAAAGTACCACTTTGGATGCTTAATCGTCAGCGAGACATCGAAACCGGTGATGAACTACACTTATTTTCAATGGATGTGAAGATGACACAGGAGGATGACATTGCTCGCCTTCGAGCAACTAAAGCCTACCGAGGTCTTCGCCATGCATCTCGAAAGCGAGTCCGTGGACAACGTACTCGTTCGAACGGACGAACAGGCCTGACACTTGGTGTGCAGCGAAAAAATGCATGAGGTGATTTGAATGGGACATCCAAAATTTGCACGACCTAAATACGATACTCCTACACATCCTTGGAAAAAAGCCCGTATTGAAGAAGAACACGATCTTAAGGAACAATATGGGTTGAAAAAGATTGGTGGGATGAAAGAAATTTGGAAGGCAAAATCCAAACTCCGCCGCTGGAGACAAAATGCAATGAAACTGATAGGTAGAGTTGATACATCGGAAGGTCATTTCTCAAGAGAGAAAGCAGATCTCATAAGTTCTCTTTATCGTCGTGGCTTGCTTGGTGACGGTGCATCTCTTGACGATATTTTACAAATTAATGTGCACCACGTACTCAGCCGTCGTTTGCAAAGTCAGGTTTACTATCATGGACTAGCATCCTCGCCGCGTCAGGCACGTCAGTTGGTGATTCATGGTCACATTGCAATAGGGGACCAGAAAATGACAGTACCAAGTTACATTATTTCTCGAGATGAAGAGAGTATTTTGTCATATCACCACACCTCACCTCTGAATGATTCAAATCATTCAATAAGGAAGGAAATTGAAGATATTCGTGCAACAGCAGAATATGGTGAAGATGAAAGTGTGGCTGAAGAACAAGTGGCTGGCGAATCTGATCAAAAAGGGGGCGATGAATGATGTCGCACAAGGCAGTTTTGCATATCTACAGTTCATACAATAATGTGCTACTAACAGCTACTGATTTGACTGGTGCGGAGACCCTTGCTAAGATTAGTGGCGGGCAGGTCACTAAGAAAGCCAGTGATGCTGGAGGCCAGTTCGCAGCAACTCGAGCAGCAGAGCAAATTGCTGACATGCTGCGTGAGAAAGAATTCACACAAGTGATTGTGAAGTATCGTGGCGTTGGTGGGAATAAATCACCAAATACAGGGCCAGGTGCCCAGGCTGCAATTCGAGCTTTAACTCGGGCAGGGATGACTATTACTCGTATTGAGGATGTAACACCTATTCCTCATGATGGAACGAAGAAGAAAGGAGGCCGTAGAGGCCGACGTGTATGATTTGGATGTGAAGATATGGTAAAGATCGAAATTATTGAAGAACGTGACAATCATCTTACGATGTTGCTTAAGGACACTGATAGAGCGTTAGCAAGTGCTCTTCGCAGAACACTAATGTCTGATGTATCTAAAATGGCAATTCACAAGGTGCGTTTCGAATTGGGTACCGTAGAGGATAATAACACAGGGGAAGTTTTTGAGTCAGTGGGTTCAATCCCTGATGAAGTAGTTGCCCACCGATTAGCAATGGTTCCAATTCCGACATTCCATGAAGACTTTTGCTTTCTAGAAGACGACCCAGCAAACGACGGTTTGCCTAGGGATGAATGGGGCAGCCCAGCCAGTCAGGTAATCTATCATTGCAGTGTTAGGGGCACAGAAGAAGGCAATCTTGTTACAGCTAGAGATTTGAATGTTTTAGGAGAAGATAAGTTACAAATTCCTGATGAATACAGGGCAATACCAATCACAAAGTTGTTTGCAGGTCAGTATTTGGAATTCTATGCGTACGCTGTTCTTGGGCGCGGTAGAGACCACGCAAAGTGGAACCCTGTTGCTGGAGTTTCCTTCACTGCACGACGTATTGCAAAAATCGAAAAGCCTAGGAAGGCAAAGGTATTGTGGGATTTAGATCTTGGAATTACTTCCAAGGATTTCAAAAGCGGAAAGCTTGATGATATTCAAAAAGTGGAGTTACTCTTACGTGAAATGCACCATGTAGGAGATGGAACTGCAAGAATTGCGGATTTCGATGATGCAATTACATTTGAAAATGTACCAGGGGAATTCATATTCAGTTACGATACCGACGGTTCTATGTCTGCTCGTACTGCTTTCAATGAAGCGTGCAAGGAACTAGCTGTTAGATTTGCTGGAATCACATTTCAATTTTCAGAAACTCTTTGAATAGTTATTGAATAAATTACAGATTGTGGTAATATGCTTGAAGGATCCGCCCACGTGGGTGGTCACGTCACATTGATTTTCAGTGTTCACGACGACTTTGAAAAATTAGTTGATCAAGGGAGCCGTGGTGCTGGGTTTTCATTAGATACAGGCATTCAAATAATTGCTTGTGGAATTTCTGGTAGCGGCAAGGTTTCAGTCGACGGCTATCCATCTGATATCACCCTTCATCAATTGGTGATTGAGGAAATTAGCATATTTGATCCAGACGTGAAATCTTTTGATTGGAACTTAAAACAACAAACCCGTTTACCCCATTCACAAGGATTTGGTCTCTCTGCTGCAGGAGCAATTGCAAGTGCTCTAGCAATTCAACGAGCAATGAACATCTCTGAAAAAATTGCTCGTGCACAATCGTTACATATCGCCCATCGAGTTGAACGTAAATTATCAGGAGGCCTTGGCGATGTTGCAGCATTGTATGCTGGCGGTGTTGAATTACGGATAGAACCGGGATGCCCCCCTCTCCTTCAAGAATTAGGAGGTGGTGGCGCAATAGTCTCTTGGTTTTCAGAGATACCAGTTGTAGTTTGTTGGAGAAAATCAGCAAGTCAACATACATCAAATTACATTGATGACGGTGAATGGAAATTAGCAATAAGAGCCGCTGGTGAGGCAGCAATTTCTGGATTGCGTGAAGGAGTGTGGGAATCCGTTCGATGGGGAGAATTACTGGATGAAGCCGCCAATTTCTCTAAAAATTCAGGTTTATTGGATGATTCTAATCGGATTGATTTATTGCATCAAGTAGGTGGAGCGATGATTTCTTCGGGGTTAGTGAATTCATCTTTGGCAGCAAGGTTATGCATGCTTGGTGAGAGTGTTGTGATATTACCTAATGATATTAAAAACACCGATTTTGTAAATTGGCAATCGATATTAGTTGAATCGTTGGAGCAGCGAGGACTAGGGGCACTGGCGGTGAACATTTCTGACGACGCTCTCAATCTTCAGATTCTCTCTCCGAATTGAGGCGTTGATTGTGTTCTATTAATTCAGTTAAATCAATTGGGCTTGCATCTAATAAAACAGCACCTTTAAGGCGTAATCCATCACAAAAACCATGCCTGAAAATAATTGCGCCATGGCCCCATTCCTCTACATATCGATTCACTTGTTTTTGCGTTTTTTTCCTTTGGAATGAGAGGTTAGCCCCATAGAAGTGTTTAGCATCAATCCATGCAACGGGTACACCATTAATTTCAACATAATCTAACATCAATAAATCAGGTGTTTTTACAGGCCTACCTTCTGCCGCCACCTGCTCCTTGAGAAGGTCTGATTGAGTTCTGAAACGTATATCATTTTCTTCAAAGTAATCACAAAGCATCTTTTCAAAAAGATCAGCAGCATGATGAGTTTCACTTTGGTTGACATGTGTTACCCGATCCTCAGCCTCAGCCCTTTTGAATTCCTTCAGATCTCTTTCATTGAATTTTTTCTCTGGTTCCCGTAGAGCATCTTTAATTCTATTTTTTGACCAATTTTTAGCTGTTAGAATTGCTCTGAATATATTGACTGGAGGAAAATCGAAGCGTTTCGACAAAGAAACGACACTTTCCCCACTATCATATCTCCGTCGCATTTCTGTAGCACGGCGCTGTAATCTCCCATGACTGAACACTGCTTTTTCTTGATTAAGGGCAGCACGTAAACTGAGGGCCTGTTCAAGGCTAATGGGGCGCTTACCGATTAATTTCGCGATTTCGTCAACACGCTCATCATCTAAAAATCCAAATTCCCCTGGTCGGACAACGATATCATGCATTTCTCGCTCAATTTTCGATGGAACAGGATTCAGTTTCCAGTCTATTGACACATTTCTTGGAGGAGGATTAATTTCAACTTCTAATCCCAGTGGTGTTGGTGATGCTTCAAATCGTAATTTTGCACGTTTGATTGTTTCGTTATCTGAGGAATGCTTCTTTTTCTTTGATATCCCACTACCTCTTTTCCTTGAACGGCTTTTCTTTGGACTTCTTTGCCGATTAGATGCATCGTTTGATGCATTGGAATTAGAGGTAGCAGAACCCGAATTCGATTTCTTCTCTGTACTCACTATCCCTTGCCAACAATAGAGGGTTCATGAATTCGTAGGAGGCACCCATGTCTTCTCAAAGTATATTCTAAAGACAGAGAATTTCGAATACTATGAGTTTCTGATTATTGCCAAGCAATCCCAGGTTCTAGTGGAATACTATTTCTCGCTTTTCCAGCAATGTCTTCTCCATCACCAGCCTGATACACATCAACTATTGGAACCCCCAATGCATCAGCAATAAATTGAGAATTTTCTTTGAGAAAAGAAACCTCTTCTAATTCACCAGATATCAAATCATTTTCCCGCATCCCCCATGTGTAAATTCGCCCTCGACGCTTTTTCTGCCCTATTACAATCGAGCGCCAATATTGCATTACTTCTGCTCTTATATCTTCATTTTGAAAACAAGGTTGTGTATGTAAAAACTTGTTACCTCCTTCTTTAAAATCAAATCCATCTTGTAGCATACTTATTGCAGATGTTGCCAGATTAATTTTCCATTCTTGAGCAGTTTGAATAATTACTTTCGATAGTTCACCTTCAGTATGTCTTTCAGCCAATTCCCGCACACTTCTGGCACGATCAATGACTTTTCTTAGATATTCTTCACGAGATAAAATGATTCGGTCACCATCATCTTTTTCAGAATCCATATCCATATTTGTTTGTGCTAGCATTAGATTGTTCCCCATCAATTCCCATATTTCTTCTGCTAAATGTGGTGTGGTGGGATAGAGCATAGGGACCCATATTTTCAGGAACTGCATTGCCCCATCACAACTAATCTCTCCTCTTCTCTGAGCCCATTGCCAATCTGATAGCATCTCAAAGTGACTCAACATCACTCCATCTCTGAGACTTACATTGGTCATATATTCGGCCCAATTCTTTGAATTCAACCTCGCTCTTGCCAATAACCATTTTTCTCCTGAGGAGTTTGACTTTAGCGACGGATCTTCCGCAATTTCGATAGCTTGGATAAGTGCCCCATAAATTGAGTTCATTTGCTTGAAATTTGAGTCAATAGCTGAATCTGACCATTCCATACCGGCCTCAGGATTTGCTCCGAATAAAATAAACAAGCGCACAGTATCCGCACCATATTTTTCAATCATAATTTCAGGACTCACAGTGTTACCCAAACTCTTACTCATTTTCGCCGACCTTGAGCCCAATTTGTTATCACATAATGGGCATTGCTGACCATCTAAATCGACATGGTGCTCTACGTTACATTCTGTACAGTATGGGGTAGGGGCATTTACCATTCCTTGACAAACAAGTCGTGAGAATGGTTCAGAAACATCGTTTAAACCAGCATCCCGAAGTGCTTTTGTAAAGAATCTTGCATATAGTAAATGCATGACGGCATGTTCTATTCCACCGATGTAAAGATCAACTCCGTTTTCCATCCAATAATCTGCTTTGCTCTTATTGAATGGCGCTGATTGGTTCTGCGCATCAGTAAATCTCAAGAAGTACCACGATGAATCATAGAATGTATCCATTGTATCTGTTTCCCGTTTCGCTGGAGAACCACATTTTGGACAATTCGTATTCACGAAACCTTCGTGAGAAGCTAATGGGTTTCCAGATTCCCCCTCTGTGAATACAACCTCGAGTGGTAATTCGATTGGTAAATCATTTTCAGGTACAGGAATCATTCCACATTCATTACAATGAATGAAAGGAATTGGAGTGCCCCAGAAACGTTGCCTACTTAGCAACCAATCTTTCAGACGATATTGAGTAGTTCCCCCCCCCATCCCTTTACTTTTCAATTCCTCAATAATTGCTGATTTGGCCTCTTCACCATACAGTCCATCAAATCTAGGTTGACCTGAATTAACCATCCACCCTAATCCTTCAAAGGCGCGTCCAGTAACTTTCGGTTCTTTTCCTTCTTCTTCCGAAAGGACTTGCACAATTTGAATATCATATTTTTTTGCAAAATCATGATCTCGTTGATCATGTCCAGGTACAGCCATCACAGCACCGGTTCCATAGGAACCGACGACGAAATTACCTGCATAGATTGGCAATTCTTTTCCAGTCAGTGGATTGGTTGCATAGCGGCCTAAGAAAACACCTTTCTTTTCTTTCAACATGTTGATTCGGTCAAATTCAGACATTCTTGCACATTCATCCGCCAGTTCTCTGTAATCAGCTTCGTATTCGGTACCTGCAACTAAAGTTTCACACAGTGTATGTTCGGGTGCCAATGTGACGAATGTCACTCCAAAGATTGTATCGGGTCTAGTGGTAAATACTTTGATTATTTCATCACTTTCAATGACTGAGAAGCAGATATCTGCACCATGAGACCGCCCAATCCAATTGCGCTGCATAGCTTTTACATTTTCAGGAAATTCAATATTGTCTAACTCATCAAGTAACTCATCAGCATAATTTGTCATTTTCAGCCACCAACTTGGGAAGTATTTCTGCCGTACTTCATCAGCACATCTCCAGCAGCGGTTATTTTTTACTTGTTCATTTGCCAATACAGTATCACAAGAATCACACCAATTGGTTGGTGCAGTTCGACGTACTACCAACCCCATCTCATAAAATTTGAGAAATATCCATTGGTTCCAATGATAATATGTGGAATTGCTTGTAGCCAATTCCCTTCTCCAGTCGTATGAAAACCCCATACGATTAAGATCAGTTCGGATACTCTCTATATTTGACCATGTCACGTCATGAGGGTGTCCCCCAATTTTCCTTGCAGCATTTTCCGCAGGCAGTCCAAATGAATCATAACCCATTGGGTAGAGTACATTGTACCCAGCTAAGCGTCGAAAGCGAGCCATGCTATCGCCAATACTGTAATTGCGCACGTGACCCATATGCATTTTTCCACTAGGATATGGGAACATTTCTAAGCAGTAGAATTTTGGTTTATTTTCATCAACATCACTATCGAAAACGGAATTTTCATTCCATGCTACCTGCCACTTAGGCTCAATTGAAGCAGGTTGGTATTCCTTCATGCCATTTCCTCGCATGCACGTGCACCGTAGGTGCACGACCTGCCGACCTTGGTGCTATTCTTGAAGGAACCGCCAATAATCTGGTTATTCCACATCAATATCGTACTCGGTACTATTTACCAAGAAGATGGCTTCTCGGGTTAACTGATAGCGATATCGCATCCCAATTTTCTCACGTTCGATGAGTCCAAATTTTTGCAGAGTTCGTAGGTGATGACTAATCAATTGTTGACTCGCCTCCAATCGTACAGCCAATTCTTTTTGTGATAGATTCACAATATCATTTTCGGTTGCATCAAGTAATCTTAGAATTTTCCCTTGAAGACTATTTGAATCAGGCGTGAGGAGAGGAACAGGTAGTTCTTCTTCTTGTAGAGTTTGTTGAATACTGGCGGGGTAGAATCGAACTAATCGTCCATCCTTACGCCTCCATATTTGCTCGTTATTTTGCAAGTTTTTGAGGTGATGAGTTAATTGTCCATTGCTCATGCCTAGGGCCCCAAGTAATGCACGGAAATGCACACCAGGATTAGCAGCAAGATAACCCATTATTCTCCCACGTTGATAATCGCCATCATGTTCTCTTGAACGTTTTATCATCCCCATCATCCCCATGCCAATTTGTAATGCAGGAATTCGAATCCATTCAGTATTTCCCATATATAATAAAATCATGATTGAAAGTGAAGTTGTAGCAACAACAGCTGCCGCTGTAGGTGCATTTTCAACAATTAATTCAGAAGGAGTTTCGACAGAATTAGAAGGTGATGGCGATAATATTTCAGGACTAATTTGTATTGATTGTTCGGTGATTGTGTTGAGTATGACCACGCCATCCCATGTTGAACAATCGCCAAGGGAATCCACTTGTTCAATTTGGTAAGTTCCGCTCATTCCAGGATGAGGGCTCCACCCTCCATCATGTACATTTGAAATTAGAACCCATTCTTTGCCAAGGTTGTCAGTAATTAGCCAACACCCTTGGTTTGATGTTGTGACATAGTGCCAATTACCTACAATTGTGATAACAGGAGATAACAAATCCACTTCAGTATTATCATCTATGACCTCAACAATTTCTTGATCAGGTGCAATTGTGACATCACTATTATGGAATCCATCATATTTGTGTGCAGCAACAGTGCTTAATTCGGGTATTGAATTGGTTTTGATAGTTATAACCCAATTTCCATCCTCTAGAGGTTCATCATTTTCAGTAAATGGGACATCAATCCCACCCCATTGATGTGAGCTAGAATCATCCAATAGCATAGTCTGACCAACTAATACATCAGAACATCCTTCATTCCAAACGCGTCTAATTTCTTGTGTATCTTCAGCAACAAGTGACAAGGTCATTTCCAAAGCACATGTTGTAGGCCAATATATTTCAAATTCATCTTCACCAAGGTTTTGCAAATTGATATCGAATGTTAAGTGCTCATTAGAAGTATCCGGGTTTATAACTTGCAGATCATTAACAGAAAAATAAACATCAGACATGTCTTGATTGGCAGTTTTACACAACGCACCGGTTTCATTTCCAGAATAATTAAATGGATAATTCGCCACTAATCCATACTCAGGTTGAGAAACCACCAGAAGGTGTAGTCCATTTTCTAATTCACAACCAAATTGATCGAGTAAATCCCACGTTCCCGCAGACAGGACGTATGAGTCTCGAGGGGGGATTGTGAATTCTATTCCAGAAGATGTACAATCAAGAATTTCACGTGTATTGTAAATAATCTCTCCTTTCGGCGATATTACGTGCATTTGTGTTGTACAAGACGTCTCAACATGTAATTTGGACCTTATATCATCAGTATTCTCTAATGAGAAATACCAAGTCATAGAATTTGAGATATCAGCAGTAACTGTTGGAATTAAACTATTTGTTGAAAGCTTTCCAGGATTGTATGTTAGTTGCGTATTTATGGTGGAAGCTGCGTTTCTGATTCCAGTCATTCCAAATTCAATAGAATGTAGACCTTCGCTAGAACCATCAAAATCCCAGTCAACCCAACCCAATTCAATATCATTCCCTGGTTGTAAAATTCCAGTACCACAACTGATATCAGTAATTCTCTTGTAAGTTTCATCAATATTCATTTCAATAGCACAATTTGAATCAAATGGGATTTCAAGTGGTAATGTACCTTTATTGGAAAGGCTGATTTTGATCATTGCTGGCATTTCGTTTGTATGCCCAATTTGAGTACCAATAGTTTCGCCTAGTATAGAATTGAGTTGAAGGTTTTCGGGCATATCCATGGCTTTGTGATAATTCAGATTTGTAATTGCGACGAGTTGGGACTGGGGCTGTTCAAACTCGAGTGTCATGACTCCACTTGGGACATCATCCCAATCCCATCCCCATGTGTCCAAAACACGAGTTTGGCCAGGTTGAATGGCAAAAGCCCGTCTTTGTTCTGGACAAATTCTAGTATCATCTAAGTTCCATTCCCATTCGTTATTTGATATAATTAAATCAAATGGGCAGGCTGGATTGTACTCCATTTCTCTAACTACATCCCCATGGTTCTGAATTTTAACGGTCAATTCAAGAGGCGAGTTTGAGGAATGATACAAATTATTTGCAGGCTCCTCAATTTCAATAATCATTTCTAATCCATTGGCGGCTTGTTCACCAGTAGTCAGTGTGAGAGGCGCTAGTAACAACACGCTGATCATAATCATGGTACTCGCCGACCGACGGCTCATATTCATCATTGCATCCCCTCCCCCTAGATATCGAGTACAGTACTCCCGTTTGAAACCATTGGCACCCCCTAAGGGGGGCCAATGTCAAACAAAATCACTATGACTGCATGTTGATTAGCACTTACATGCCCCCCCATTTGGATGAGTATTCAATTTTTGTTAGAGATGATGGCATAGAAATTTGGGTAACCCAAATGGGCCCCTTTGCGAACATGAATATTGCATTCATCGATCGAGAAAACGGAATTGTTGTATTGGTGGATCCATATGATGGGAAGCAGTGGTCTGAGTCGTTAAAAAAATCCTTACTTGAGCCCACTCACATTATATTGACACATACTCATAGAGACCATACCGCTGGTGTAAATTTCTTGTCGAAAAAACACCCAGAAATCGAAGTATGGGGCCATGAAGAATCAGTTTCTCCTAGTTTGTTTGGGAGAATTATTTTTCGGAAAACTGATTTTTCAAATATATGGACCCATGCTCCAAATCAATCTGTGGAGTGGAGGGTGGGAAAAATTTGCTTGCAAGTAACTCATTCACCAGGGCACGCACCGGGGCATGTAACTTTCCATGGGCATGGGTTGTATGTGGCAGGAGACTTGTTATTTACGATGCGTTCAGGTCGAGTCGATCTCCCAGGAAGTGATCCAATAACTCAATGGAGCAGCCTTCGGCATGCAAAAAAGTTATTGCAATCGTTACCGCAAGATTGGAGGCTAATCCCTGGTCATCGATATGATTGGATAGATGGAACAACTCCAGATTGGGTTACAATTGAACAAGTATTGGCACACAACATTGCGTTGAATGCACCAGATATTGAATCCTTTGATGCATTACCATTCAATCGATTTGACGATAATTTAGCAGATTAGAGTAAATCATCCATGCTTGGGAGAGCAGTTGCCTCAGCAGCTGTTTGTTCTTGATGAACTTGCCATTGAGCCTTTTCGATGTACCCAAGTTCTTTTGCCTTAGCAATGTCTCCTTGGGAGAGATAATGCTGAATCCATTTTTCCCTTCTTTCTGCTTCTTCTTCTGCGAAAGCAGCATCTTGGGCTTGAAATCCTCTAATTTCAGTCAGGCGCTTTCGTGCACCCATTTGTTTTGCAACGAGAGCAACAAATATGAGTAATAGCAAGAATACTATTACCCCACCGCCAACAAATATCATAACATTTGAACCGCTTCCCGAATCATCACCTTGTTCACTTGATCCTTGAGGCTCGGTGATGATACATTTTTGACCAACAAGATGGATATCTGGGTCATACGGACAAGAATCTTGTGTATCAGCCCAGCCATCACTATCACTGTCTAAACAACCGAAGTAATCACCTTGATAAGAAAATCCTTGGACAGAAACACAAAGGTCGCTTTGGAATGATCCTACGGAACTATTGTCACCATATCCATCTAAGTCCGCATCTTTGTGCTGCGTATATCTCAGGGGAAACGAGTCAATATTTCTAGCATTTTCAATGAATTCTCCAGGCCAACATTCTGGCCTATTTGTTGTATTTTGTACTGTACCGAAGTTGTCACCATATCCATCTCCATCAGTGTCGCTCCATTGCGTATCTTCATTCGGAAAAGCATCACCAGTTTGAATTCGAGAAGCAATGATGTCTGGGTCAATATCACAGCCCCAAACATATCCTGATTCGGGATTTGAATAACCCGTAACATTAGTCCAAAAGTAATTGTCACCATATCCATCCCCATCGGAATCGAGCCATTGTGTGGAATCATTGTTGAAGGCATCAATTGAGTCAGCCCAGCCATCACCGTCACCATCTGGGCACCCATACAAATTGCCTTTGTTTGATTGGCCAAAGGTATCGAGGCAATCATCATTGAATTGCCCATCTTCATCCATCCACCCGTCACCATCAGAATCAGTCTGATTAAATGGATCTGTTGGGTCAGCATCATCTGGGTCAGGAATTCCATCACCATCACTATCTGGACAACCTCTTGCAGTCGGGGTTGTTACAGTCCCATATTGTCCTGGACAAATATCGGGATTTGACCCATTTGGGTTATCCCCAAAGCCATCTCCATCGGTATCGTGCCATTGAGTGGGGTCATTAGGAAACCAATCGCCATTTAATCCACTAGGAGTATCTCCATATCCATCTCCATCAGTATCAGTACATTGTGCACCATCTGTTGGGAATAAATCAGGATTGTTTCCAGTTTGGTTATCTCCACAGGACGAAACTACATTATTTCGATTAAATCCATCTCCATCAGTGTCTGCATATTGGGTAGGGTCATTGGGAAAAGCCTCTCCACTATTTGCATACCCATCTTCGTCATTGTCAGCACAACCATACCAGTTGATATCTTCATACGCTTGCAAATTTTCATTCCATTCGATTGCTCTTGTGCTTGTACCAGCTTCTCCGGGGCATTCATCCCCAAAGGTTCCTGACTTGTTATCTCCAAACCCATCACCATCTGAATCATGCCACTGAGTGGGGTTATCGATAAAAGCATCCGCATCCCCATTTGGACTTGCTAGTCCTTCTCCGGGACCGGCATTTCCTGGGTCTGAATAACCATCTTGGTCATAATCAGGACAACCTAAACGGTCCCATACAGAGTCCCCCCAAGCCAATGGGCAAGAGTCGGATCTCGTTGTAAACGGTTCATCACCAACCCAATCTCCATCAGTATCATTCCATTGTTCAGAATTCGTGGGAAATGTATCCACTTGAACCAATTGAATTGACGTCATCGAGAGCAATTGTCCCGGCCATTCCGAGGGCCTGATTAACGTCCAAGATGTATTTGCAAAGTTGTCACCATATCCATCTCCATCTGTGTCGCTCCATTGTGTTGGGTTTTCATCGAAGTGATCGACACTGCCGTAGGGATTGGGGTCTCGAGGATCGTTGGTATTCGAAGGATAGCCATCAGCGTCATTATCTGCCCATTGGTAAGGATCATTGTCGAAAGCATCTCCATCGTCGGAGTATCCATCTCCATCTCCATCTGGGCACCCAAAGACATCCATGTAGGATGTACCAAATACATTCGGGCACGAATCAGGTTCAAAAGCAGGAGCAGGGTTGTCTCCGAAATTATCTCCATCAGTATCATTCCATTGTGTGCCATCTTCTGGGAAGGCATCATCTGGATTTAGATAGCCATCATTGTCCATATCAGGGTCAACTAGCCAATGGTAGATACCCTCGTCATTACGGCCATGTGCCGATATGATGTAGTTGCCATCAGGATGCCAGTCAGCACCATAAATAGTACCGCAGTTGTTGCTACCCCCACTGCTTGTGCATCCACCGGGACGGGGTGCTGAAAGTGTATCGATTTTGGTACCTGATGTTGCAAAGAATATGTTGATACTTGCACCGTCAGATTGGTAGTAAGTGTGTGTAAAAGCTACTTGAGAAGAGTCCGGAGACCAAGCAGCATCGTTGCAAGAAGTCGAAGTAGTATATGACCACACTTCTGCACCAGTGATTGCATTGTATACCTTGGCTCGAGCGTTACTACCGCCCCATGAAGAGCAGGCTGAAATCATATTCCCATCTGGTGAGTAGTGAACGGAATTAAGTGTGCTGAAGGCATTTGAAATGGTTCGGTTGATAGTCCAAGAATCGGTTTCCAGCATGAAAATTTTCTCATTTCCCCCTACAACAATTCGACTCCCATCGGGGCTCCAACCGACTGAATTGAATCGATCTGCTGACCCAGGGTTTAATGATGTGATTTCGGCTCCAGTCAATGAGTTGTAAATTTGAACTTCACCATTGGTTCCGCTATTCCCTGACCTTCCAACTACAACTGCAATCATAGTTCCATCTGGACTATATTCCACTTCGTTAGGTTGATCCCCACTTCCCACGTCGGTGCTAACTGAGAACATTTCCGAGCCGTTATTGGAATAGTACACTCTAAGCCTGTCATCGTCGAATACTGCGGCCACATATGCCCCATCAGCAGAAGCATCAACATCAAATCCATATTCGTTTGTTTGGATAGTGATTAAATTTGATTGGGTAGCAGTATCCCATATTCGTAAATTAGCATTCGAGCTCCCCCAACTTCCTGCATTTTCAAGAGTCACATATCGAGTCGCATCTCCAGTAAAACGGACCATTAGATAGTCGTCGTTAGACGATTGTCGCGCATCTTGTTGGTATCCTCCGGTTGACATAACCCAAGGGTCATTCAAATCACTAGTTCCATCTCCATCTTGGTCAGGACACCCGGTACGATCAATAGTACTGTTACCTGCTGCTACAGGGCAATCATCTACAGAGTCATCTATTCCATCTGCATCAGTGTCTACTGCTATAGCAACGGAGGAAAACAGGGTTCCAGTAATCATCAAAACAGCGAGGAGCAAGGTTCGTGATGAAGCCACTTTTTGGGTAACAACATTACTAGCCATATATTCCCCATATTTTCTTGGTATTAGTGATTATTGGGTATTTGCGCTCTTTATACATACGCGTGAGAAGAATTTTTGACCAACATTTCTCAACCTTTAATGCGAGAAGTTCAACAGCAGGAAGCCTGAGGGGAGTTTGATGCCGAGCAATGATTTACGAGTTCACATCGCGGTCGAGGACCGAATTTTACTCCACCTATGTGAGCAAGATGATCAAGCAGATCTCTACATGGTTAGTGCCTCAGTAACACGTCCAGGGATAGCTGAGGCCTGTGCATTACACCCTCCAAATGTAAGTCGGACAATGCGTGAATTGCTCAAGAATGATTGGGTTACTGAGCATAGTAGAACAGTTAGAGGTGAAAGTCGTAGACAGAAGACATGGCAACTTACAGACATGGGTCGAGAACAGGCTCAATCTAGAATAGATGTATTACGATTAACACCGGTTTTGATTCGTGAAGAAAGCGGTCAATTATTAGAAATAATTGCAGGCCTCGCCAGCAATCGACTATCAGCAGATTTGAGTTTATTGCAGGTCTTAATGCATGCACAACATGAAGGAGTCTTAACATTTGGAGACATCCGTTTCGGATTAATACAATTGAAGGAGAATGAAGACAAGCCTGCTCCAGGTAGAATCACACTTGGTGCAGGGGCTCATGCAACTTATCACACTGAACCACCAGTGACTAGAGATGTCCATGGTCGTTTAACAGAATTAGAATTATTGGATGAGTGGTATCAGTCAAGAAACTCTTGCCTTTTATTACACGGCATTGCAGGAATTGGTAAGTCTACACTGGGCGCATTTTGGCTCAAAAAACGAATGGAACTTGATGAACAACTATCCATTTGCTGGTACCCATGTCAACCCTGGGACTCCGCATTAGGGTTAGCAACATCATTATTGCATAGGGTAGGAATTGATGCAACCCATGACCCACATCAATTATTAGAAACACTACCCTTGACTCCAGGCTCTAAATTAGATATTGACGCCTACCGCCGCCTTTTACTATCATACCTCACCGATCCTACTGTTTTACGAAACAGATTTGCAGAAGTTGATGATGCCCCCCCATATTTCCTCCTAGTATTGGATGATGTTCATCATCTCGCCGCAGAAGCTGAAGACCTTCTTGGAGCTTTATTACAAGTCGCAGATTCGTCGCCGCTGAGATTATTATTAATCAGTAGAACTACACTAAATTTCTATGATAGGAGAGATGTGCACACTAGAGAGAGAGTTAGTGAATTAGCATTAACAGGTCTTTCAGAAGCGGATATTGATGATTGGCTTTCTGATATCTCGGGGGAAGATCTACCCTCTGCTTCAGAGATCCATGAAGTTACCGGGGGACATCCATTAGCGGTCGAGTTGATGGAAATGTATGGGGAGATAACGCATGGTGACTGGCTCAGATTCTTAGATGAAGAAATATTACATGTTTTACCTGAGCAAGAATATGAATTACTTGCGACCCTTGCAACATCAGAAAGGCCGGTTGAATGGTCAGTTCTCGCTTCTTCTTGTAATCATGACGGCCCACCACCGGCTGCATTGCTTGAACGCGGTTTAATTTTAGAACTACCAGGTGGAATGTGGTTGCATGAAGCGCTAAGAGAACGCTTATTGAGAGATGTCGGGATACCCTTTGAGGATCGTCAAAGGCGACTGATAAATGCCAAGAATTGATTAACACATGTGGCTGTTCAACCACTGATCAAATCCTGCTTTTGGCATTGCACCAGATTTGGTGTCAATGGGTTGTCCATTGTGGAAAAGAACAAGGTAGGGGATACCCCTTACCCCAAATCGTCCAGGGGTTACCGGATTGACGTCTGTATTCACCTTAGCAATTGTGAGATTTTCTCTCTCACCCGCAATTTGATCAAGTACGGGAGCAATCATCTTGCAAGGACCACACCATGGCGCCCAAAAATCAACTAAAACCCACTCATTTCCTGTTGTTACTTGCTCAAAGTCTGCATCAGTTGCCTCTACTAAATTACCTGTCATTGTAAACCCCTATTCTCTTGCCAGATTAGCCATCCTATCAATCTATGTAAGTATATATCAAAGGTCAAGACTTGAGAACCCCCTCCTCTTCGCAATAAATAGAGGGACTACTATGATAATCACTCCAAGTATCTTAACTGCTGATTTTTGCGAAATAGGTCGGACAATTGATGAAGTGATAGAAGCAGGTATTAATTGGATTCATCTTGATGTAATGGATGGAAATTGGGTGGTTAATCGGACAATCACATTTGGTCCGGCGTTGATTCGAAGTATAAGAAAACGTGTCGGTTCGAATGTATTCATGGATTGCCATTTAATGGTAACAAATGCTGAAGAAAATTGGGAACAGTATGTTGATGCTGGTGTAAATTTAGTTATTGCGCATGTTGAAGCAATTGAAGACATGTCAACTTTAATTTCAAATCTTCATGCTCGCGACTGTCAGGCTGGTGCTGTATTGAACCCTGCCACACCCGCTGCTGCAATTCTCCCATTTCTTCCAGATCTAGACCTCGTTCTTGTGATGAGCGTGGTTCCTGGAAAAGGTGGCCAATCCTTTATGCCTGAAATGGAGGAAAAAACGAAGTTATTCAGGGCTGCAATAGATGCACAAATAGCAGCAGGGGGCCGCCAAACAAAGTTGATGATTGATGGTGGAATTAAAGCACATAATATCGCTCAAGTTGCAGATTGGGGAATCGAAGTTGCAGTAGTAGGGTCCGGTTTAATCAATGATGACGGAACGATTGCACAGAATCTCACGAAGATCAAATCTTCACTTCTTTCTTGACAAGCATTCAATACTCCCTATTGTTTAGGTGATAATATGCCAACGATTGAATGGATGGAGGACGAGGCTCGAAAGGCCTTACCAGATGCAATCGAAATATCAGTAGTTGATTTGACAGGAGGGCTGGATCATTTCCATGTTCGTATAGTATCCCCTACATTTGATGGGATGAGACCATTACCACGTCAACGTATATTGCTTAGTCACTTCAAGCCATATATCCCCAATGATATACATGCATTAGACCTCAAATGTCTAACGCCAGAACAAGCTGCCACAGATAAGGGTGAAGTTTTTCACCCACATCCTAATCGGCGTAGTGAAGCAGAATTTGTAGGTTTGAACATAAGACCAAAGGAGGAATAAACATGAGCGAATTTAATTGGACACCAGAAGAACTTGAAGAATTAGTGAAAGGAAGTAAACTTGTACTTTTTATGAAAGGTACACCGGAAATGCCACAATGTGGTTTTTCTAATAGGGCCGCGCAAGTATTGAAAGCATTGAATGAACCATTTGTAGCAGTTAATGTTCTGATGGATCCACGTGCGATTCCAAATGTTTGTGAATGGGCTGATTTTCCTACAATGCCGCAAGTATATGTCAATGCGGAATTGATTGGGGGTTCGGATATAGCTCTCGAAATGTATGAAAGTGGCGAACTCCAAGAAATGCTTGCTGAAAGCCCTAGCGAATAGTCAAGATTCAGCCCAGCCAATAGCCAAACCAAGAACCGATACTGTACCGAAGGCCGAACCAATTGCGGCTCCAAACACCCCTGTGCTTGGTATCAAAATGATGCAAATAACAGCATCAATCAAAATACCTAGCCAAAGGATTCCAGCATAAACTGAAGGCTTTTTTCCAATTTGAATTGCAGTTAACGGCTCACTTGCGAGTAGTGCAAATAACCAAGAAACCAGTAAAATCATGAACACAGGCGAAGACTCATTAGCATAATCTGGAAAAATCCAACCAATTGAAAATCGACCCAATGAATATCCAATTAATATCCCAATTACAGCAGCCGGAATGAGAAGTATTCTTGCGCGCTTTCTTCGAACCATCAGTCGTGAATAATCATGGCGAACTTCACCGTACCAAGACAACATCACTGCACGAATTGAAAGAATAAGTGCATAACCTGCAATAAATGCGAGCCATGCAATTTGGAAAGTCTCTACTGCATTAGGTGTAGCGATTACGCCGAGTAAGATTTTCTCTACTCGGATATTTACAACCAAAGCAATAGCGGCCATTAGAAATGGAAATCCTAATTTCATTAATTGTTGATCAGACACATTTTTTGTTTCCAAACACAAGCCATTATCAGTTGAATCTTCTAACTTTTTTTCTCCGAGATTTATTGCAATTATTATAGCCACCATTGGCCCCATGAAAGTAGCTAAAGCAAGTGGTATTGGTGATGCTCCCAAAAGCCAAACTACAATGACAATTCCAATCGCAGTCGCTCCTCGATCTACAAATCTCACTAGGGCTTCTTGCCTTGATTCCCCTAATGATCGAAGTGCTGCGCGATGTGCATATGTTAGAATTTGTGTGCATGCAGAAATTATCAGAATGAATGAAGCAACTAACCAATCAATTCCATTTCCAACCCAAAACCAACCGATGAACCCTGCTAGCAAGATAATTGGAATAGCAAATTTGGATTGAAGATTAAGAGATTGACTTACGAGTTGATGTGCATGTTTCCCAAGCCTTTCAGAATCCCTTCCAATTAGTGTTGGTAACCCTAAGTCAATGATTGTAGAGAGGACATAATACAAATCTAGCAATAATATCCATCGGCCATAATCACCATTAGAAAATGTCTGAGTAAGTACAACATGGACTGCAATTCCGACTAAAAGAGCAATAATATCAGCAAAAGACAACCAAATCGTGTCACGTTCTAATCGAACGTGCCTACTCAACATTTCACCTCAATCAACAAATCGTGCAAGTCATTGCAACAGTGTTTCCATGTCATTGACTTTTCAGCAGCAGCCCGAGCTAGTGCTCCTAGCCGTTGTCTTTCTTCCACTGGCATTAATTTGAATTCATTTAGTGCTTTTTTACAAGCATCATCATCCCCGAGTGGGATAATTCGAATCCATTCCTCATCACGAAATTTATTCAATCCGCTTACATCTGAAGAAACTATCACGAATCCTGATGCAGCAAACTCTGCAACTTTCAAAGGAGATGCATGTTTCCAAACCTCTCGATTAGGGAGATGCAAGACCCCAATTTCACATTCGGCCAATTTTTCTTTCAATTTGATAGAATTATATGGCCCCTCAACTTTCACCCCTTTTCTTTTCAAGCTCTTAGCAGCGCTCCCAGCTCCTATGAATCTGATATCATTATCAATTCTCCATAATTTTTCAAGACAGCGCTCTTTGGCAAGTACACCATGGGACACAATTGTAGGGTTTTCAGTCATAATCGTTGGTGAAAAATCGTCAAGATTTACACCAGCAGGAACTATTGCAATTGGGCGCTCCCAGAGTTGACTTTCAGCCAGAAATTGACTTTTCACAGCACAACCGGCGGCGAAAATACGAGCAATATTCCATGCTTCCTTGTATTGTAAATTCTGAATCCATTGAACCAGACCGGTTGAAACAGGAGGACTTCTATCAACTAATACCCACGGTATATCAGCATTCTTTAACGCCTCAACTGATCCTATAACTGCAGTCCACTCAACTAAAGCAACATCATATTGTTTCAATTGAATTTCTTGTAGAGACCTTTTGATAGATTTAGTAAAAGAGTGATGTCCAAGTCCAAGTATCTTAGATCTATGAGCGGAATAATGCCCTCCGGATGCTGCTAGCCATTCTACATCCCACCCAAAATCAGTAAGAGCTTTTGCAATTCCATGCCTTGATTGGGATGAAAAATCAGAGTCAAGACGCCGGTGGGTAATCCAAAGAATCTTCATTTATTCATCACCTGATTATACAGTGACATCCATTCTTTTGTAATATTAGAAAGTGAATATTTTTCCGCTTCAACAGGACCTTTTTTTGACATTTCCAACCAATCATCACTTGTCATTATATGTTTCATAGCATTGGCAAATGCTTCTGGCGTCCTCTCAATAATTTTCCCTGAGTTGATGAAAACACCAGTACTTGCACTTGATGCTAGAATAGGCATACCTCTTGCCATAGCCTCTATGACGGTCATGGACAAACCTTCCCACTTAGAAGGTGAAAGCAGTGTTCCACAAGT
>Ga0208764_10000583_pt1 | contig 23389 bp, 19 predicted proteins | sample ETNtaG_18_FD_185762 | JGI IMG/M metagenome (GOLD analysis project Ga0208764, IMG submission 185762) | Marine microbial and viral communities from oxygen minimum zone, Eastern Pacific Ocean - ETNP201302SV91 (SPAdes) (version 2) | ecosystem: Environmental > Aquatic > Marine > Oceanic ... | reverse complement strand
TATTCATCCCAGCTTTGGAGAGTTTCAGTAGATTTAGGTAAGATTTCTTTTACAATTGTATTATCTATTGACAGCATAAGCATATCTGCAATTGGGCCAATAAAAGCAATCGTAATAAAAAGTAATAAAGGAAAAACCATCATGAAAGCAACAATTTTGCTGCGTCGCTGGGCTCTTGCCAAACTTATCTTTAGCGGAGTCCCATCAGCAGTAACTAATTGTATATTTTCTTTAATTTTTTCCATCAACTGAAAATTAGGTATAGATTAAATAGTCGGGAAACATTGCTGATTTCCCGACTTATTTAAGCAAAATGCTACTTCAACAACCAAGCATTGAATTTAGCATCAAGGTCATCCCGATTATCAGCCCAGAACTCATAATTGAAGAGGAGGGTAGTTTTTGAGTTATTCGGGTCAGTAGGCATGTGAGGTGCCATATCAATTCCAAGTTTAGCATGCTTTCCTACGAGAGGTGCTGAGGAAGCACGGGTCGGGCCATAGGAAATGAATTTAGCCTGGTCTGCAAGACGCTGTGTATCAGTTGCGAATTTCAGATACTTCATAGTTTCAGCTTTATTCTTACCACCGCTAGGCACAACCCATCCATCGAGGTCGAAAACCTGCCAATCCCAAAGCATAGCTACAGGTTGTTTTTGCTCTTCAATCAGAGCAAACAATCTGCCATTATATGTCGAACCTACGACAACCTCACCATCAGCTAAAAGCTGAGGAGTTTGTGATCCAGAAGTCCACCAGACAACATTACTCTTTATTGTGTCCAGCTTAGCTAGTGCTTGTTTTACTCCAGCATTTGTTCCAAGGACATCATAGACCTTAGCGGGTGCAACTCCATCACAAATAAGGGCCCACTCCAAATTGTTTATCGGCTTTTTTTCCAAGGCACGCTTGCCTGGAAAAGATTTTAAGTCAAACACATCACAGATACTTGACATAGGCCTGTTGACTTTATCTTTGCGATATCCAAAAGTGGTAGAATAAACTATCTGCGGAACAAAACATGGAGAAACAATAAATTCTCCAAAGTCATCTGTTGCAGAAGTACCGTCAGGAGCAGATGCTAAAGCACTGTTATGATCGATTTCATCAACTAAACCTTCATCACAAAGCATCATTGCATCAGATGCTACTGCATCAACCAAATCCCAAGTGGTATTTCCCGCCTGTTTCATCGCCCGCAATTTAGCAACGGCACTACCGGCAGAATCATCATTGATGATTTTAACACCTGAATTCTTCTTCATATACGGGGCATGATATGCATTCTGTTGACTTGCAGTATAAGCACCACCCCATGAAACGACAACCAGTTCAGTTGACATTGCCTGACCGGCAAAACCAAACGTTGCAATGACTGCAGTTGCCATCATATTTCGCATGAAATTATTCATACTATCTCCTTATTATAGTTATTATGCCCAACATGGGCTGTTCGTTTGTCCCAGAATAGAGACTACTATTAATCAAAGCTGGAAGCTAGCTCCTGGCATAAGGAGTGAATCCCCATATCCAACATCATGATTTCAGCTTTTCAAGACACAGGCACATCTAACGCGCGTGCATCTTCTGCCTTCCAGCCAACTTGAACCTTATCGCCCGGTTGCAATTGTGCGTGGTCTGCAGAGTTTGGAATCTTGACGATAAAATCGTCATGACCACAAACGTTCATACGGGAGCGAATATGGTCTCCCAGATAAATCAATTCTTCAACTTTACCGGTAACAGTACTCGAGCACTGTCCACTTTCAGGATTAACTGTAACACGTTCCGGACGCAATGAAATCATGGTGTCAAAACCGACTCCCTGAATGTTGACCGCAAGCGCCTTGAGTTTTTCTTCACCCTCTACTTCTACAGTGCAAATATCGCCATCAAGACCGATAACTTTTCCATAAAACGTGTTATTCTCACCAATGAACTGTGCCACAAACGCGTTATCTGGTTTTTCATACAATAGATCTGGTGCTGCTAACTGTTGGATAACACCGTCATCAAAAACCGCAATCCTATTGGACATTGTTAAAGCTTCGCTTTGATCGTGAGTCACATAAACCACTGTAACTTCCAGATTTTCGTGTATATGCTTTATTTCATACTGCATTTGCTCACGCAGTTGTTTGTCAAGCGCGCCCAACGGTTCATCCATCAAAACAAGTTTCGGTTCAAATACAAGTGCTCTTGCTACAGCAACACGCTGTTGTTGTCCTCCTGAAAGCTGCATCGGACGGCGTGTACCAAAAGCGCCCAACTGCACCATGTCCAAAACTTTTTTGACACGGTCTTCAATATCGCTTTTAGACATGTTTCTAACCTGAAGTGGAAACGCCAGATTTTCATTGACAGTCATGTGCGGAAACAACGCATAGTTTTGAAAAACCATGCCGATATTTCGTTTGTGCGGGGGAACATTGTTGATAGAAGTACCGTCCAGAATGATTTCACCATGTGTAACAGTTTCAAAACCGGCCAGCATCATCAAGCAAGTAGTTTTGCCGGAACCGGATGGACCCAGCATGGTCAGGAATTCACCTCTATCAGCATCCAGATTTAAATCTTTAACGACAAGTGTTTCGCCGTCATAACTTTTTTGGACACTCTGAAAACTAACGTAAGCTTCGCTTTCTCTCATGTATTCTCAAATTTAATTTTTTACAAATTTTATATTATCCTTTTGAAGTCAGGGTATTATATGATTCATCAGATAAAAGTCAAATCTTTAGTTTGTTTATATTCAATAACATTGATTGAGTTTTAGGTCTACTTACGAGCAGGTGAATACAGGAGATTATTTTAAATGAATCAATGAGCGGTACTTGTTTCTAATACTTGTATTGCTGGGATTTTAATAACACAAATTTGATTTAGAGCATTGAAACTATCCTTAACCAGCATAACGTTTGAGGATAGAAAATACTTGTTCGAAGTAACCTGTTCCAAACAGGTTAAGATGATTAAGCAGGTGATACAATTGATACAGAGGCTCACGCACACTATAATCCGGAGCCAGTGGGAAAGCGGATTTGTATGCAGAATAAAAAGTTTCAGAGAATCCGCCAAAAAGAGAGGTCATCGCCAAATCAGCTTCACGGTGACCGTAATAAACAGCCGGATCGATCAGCCACGGGTTTCCGGAAACATCTACTAAATAATTTCCGCACCATAAATCTCCATGCAACAGAGAAGGTTTTTCTTCTGTACCGGACAGGAGATCCGGAATTTTCATGATTAACAGGTCCAGCAGGGTACGCATTTCCTGTGTTGCATAACCGTTTTTCTCAGCCAGCTCTGCTTGAAATTGAAGACGATTTTCCGCATAAAAAGTTGCCCAGTTTTCACTGCCTGCTGAGCTTGGGATATTTATTTGTGGAGAATCTCCTAAATAATTTTCCTGCAAATATCCGAACTTATCACCATGAAAGCGGTGAAGTTCCGCAAATTGAAATCCCAGCTTTTCCATGCTGGAATCATCACTGACATCTCCCTCTTCTATCCATTCCAGCAACAGATAATCCGTATCTTTCGCTACGACTTCCGGAACACTGACTGCTGCAGCTTTTCTCAACTCTTCAAGGCCTTGTGCCTCTGAGTTAAACATCCCGGAATTTCCCCTCCGTGCAAGTTTGAGAAAAAACAATTTACCGGAATTCAGTTCTAATTTACGCGAATCCGCAATACAACCTCCAGAAACCGCGGTTGTTGATTTTACAGGTTCAGAGAGAATTTTTTCCAGGCGAGATTGTAAGTCAGCATTCATGTTTTTTTAAGTGTGACAAATTCCAGCAGACCTTGACAGGCATCTTCAAGAAGATCCAGAACATTTTCAAAACCCTGTTTTCCTCCATAATAAGGATCAGGCACTTCCGACACTTGAGCAGTGCTGCAAAATTCCGTCATACGTCGTATTTTGTCTGCATAATTAATTCTTTGGTCAAACCACTTTATTTGCTGATAATTATCTTCATCCATCGTAATAATCCAATCAAACAATTCAAAATCATCATACTCGAAAGGACGTGAAATACTGTTCAGCTCATAGCCGCGTAAACGAGCGTGTTTTTGCATCCTTGCGTCAGCGGGTTTTCCACGGTGATAATCCAGTGTCCCGGCAGAGTCGCAAAAGATTTCTTTTTCCATACCTTGTTGTTTAACCAGTGCCTGCATTACAGCCTCAGCGCTTGGAGAACGACAAATATTACCCATGCAGATGAAAAGAATTTTAGTCGTTTTTTTGCTGGATTCTGTCATTTTAAATAATTGAAAAATTATAACTTAATCCGAAACAGTGCCATGCAGGAACACAACTACTTTGCAAGGGCACGGCACTCCGTGTCCATACTCTGAAACTTTGAAACTTCTTTTTTTAACTCAGTGCCTAAGTTACTTTTCACAATTCAGCACGAATTTCCCAGAGGTCAGGAAAAACAGGTTGAAAAAGAGTTTTTTTCAAGTACTCTGCACCCTGCGAATCTCCGGTTCCACGTTTTGTACCTATAGTACGCTCAACCATTTTAACATGACGGTAACGCCATTCCTGTAAACCTTCATCAAAATCAACAAGTAATTCACACAAATGAGCCAGTAATGGTGTGTTTTTATAAACTTCAATTAGTTCTAACTGGACTTCAGGGGAAGCAGTATCGGCTTGAGTAAAATCACGTTCAAGCAGTTTCTGTGGAATATTAATATTGTTTTGCGAAAGACAGTTCAGAAAAGCGTCCCACAAACTTGGTTCAACAAGACGCTGCTCCAGACGTTGCCGTCCGCTTGATCCCTGATCATGGTACTCCATCATTTTAGGGCGTTTTTGCCCCAGCAAAAACTCTAACTCCCTGAACTGTGCAGACTGAAAACCGCTGGATGACTCCAAAAACTTACGAAAGGACAAAAATTCTGCCGGTGTCATTGTTTCTAAAACATCAAGTTGTGAAACTAAAGTTTTAAAAATTTTTAGCACACGGTTCAAAGTGTGTTGAGCACGCACAAGCTCATTTTTGCGCAACATACGAGTCAGATAATCAAGTTCGTGCAAAATTTCCTTGAACCAAAGTTCATAAACCTGATGAATAAGGATGAAAAGCATTTCATCATGTTCAGGACCATCTGACTGACATTCTTGCAGATTTAATAGTTCATTAATTTTAAGATAGCTAGAATAGGTATGAGGCATAATTTATTTCTTTGAAAAATAAATATAAATATGCAGGAAAATTTTATCTTAGCCCAAAAAAATATGTTTTTCAATCAATTAGCTGGCTGATTTATGCAACTAAACATTTTTTATTAATTTTATCATTTTACTTGTAATTCTATCCAAACATGATATTTTCATAAGCTTAATATTGAACAGAAACGAAGTCAAATTTGAAACCAATTCAGCTTGAATTCAAAATGACTCTTTCTTAGGGTTCTACAGGAGAATGGTCTACTGTAGAGTTCAATCATAAAAACACAATTTTCTTTTTGATAAGGAGAAATATGAATAAAAACCGCATCCTGAAGAGACTCATGCTGTTGTCTGTCGGAGTATTGATCATTCCGACTTTTGCAACTGCTGATATCAAAATGGGAATCATTTTGGGCTTTACAGGTCCAATCGAATCACTAACCCCGGACATGGGTAATTCTGCAGAGTTGGCTTTCAAAGAAGCTTCTGATTCAGGCCAACTACTCGGAGGACAAAAGATTAAAGTTGTCCGTGCTGATTCAACTTGTATTGACGCTGCGGCCGCTACTGCAGCAGCAGAAAGGCTGATCACTTCTGATAAAGTGGCAGGCATCATGGGAGCAGACTGTTCCGGTGTGACAACGGCAATTGCCAATAATGTTGCTATTCCAAATGGAGTAACAATGGTTTCACCTTCAGCTACTTCACCAGCATTAAGCACAATTGCGGATAACGGTTATTTCTTCCGTACTGCACCTTCAGACGCACGTCAGGGACAAGTGCTGGCACAAATCACTATGGAACGTGGCATCAAAACAGTTGCTGTCACTTTCACCAATAATGATTACGGCAAAGGCTTGTCTGATTCATTCGTTAATGCATATAAAGGTCTGGGTGGAAAAGTGAGCGCTGTCGTTCCTCATGATGAAGGTAAAGCTGATTATTCTGCAGAAGTCGGTGCGCTGGATGCTTCCGGAGCTGATGTGCTTGCGGTCTTTGGTTACGTAGATCAGGGTGGCCGTCACATTATCCAGGGATCCATAGATTCCGGAGCTTTCGACAAGTTCATTTTGGCAGACGGAATGTTTGGCGATTCTTTGTTGAAAAATGTAGACGGAGACCTTTCCGGAACATTTGGAACAGTTCCTGGAACTGATTCAAAAGGTGCCGCAAGTTTTGCTGAAATGGCTAAAACTGCAGGAATCAAAGCTGGAGGACCTTTCACCGGTGAATCCTATGACGCAGCAGCACTGCTCGTGCTCGCCATGCAGTCCGGAGGTTCTACTGACCGTGCAGCACTTGCTTCAAATGTGTTGGCAGTTGCCAACACTCCAGGTGAAAAAATTATGCCTGGTGAATTGGGTAAAGCACTGCGAATCCTTGCAAGTGGAGGAGCCGTCGATTATGTTGGAGCAACAAATGTAGAGTTGGTCGGAGGAGGAGAGGCTTCAGGTTCTTATAAAGAATTTGAAATTAAAGGTAAAGCTTTTACCACAGTCCGCTTCCGCTAATATTTACTACGAGAATATCCCTGGTCAGGACTATGTGTACTGGACAGGGGTATGAATAATTTATGATTTTTAAGCATTATTCTTGTTTGTAGAGTTCAAATTATTGCATATATAATTTCTGATTACTGATTGCGATAATTAAGAATAATGAATGAACTTGCAGCTATTTTTTAGCTGGAAGATACAGATTCTGATGGTCGGTATCTGTTTATCCATGAGAGTCATTATTTTAGATGGTTTTCATTTATGTTAAATTTTGTTGTGGAGAAAAAAATGTATAAACAAGTATTAATGGCTACCTCCGCCTTTCTTTTTGTCATGGGTCTTACATTAAGCCCTGTAATGGCGGGTGGAGAAGCTGAAGTTCTACATTGGTGGACTTCTGGAGGTGAAGCCAAAGCATTGCAGGTCCTTAAAAACGATTTTGCTAAAAAAGGTGGCACTTGGAAAGATATGCCTGTTGCGGGAGGTGGTGGAGATGCCGCAAATGTCACACTTAAGGCAAGAATAGTTGCAGGAGATCCTCCTACAGCCTCACAAATTAAAGGGCCTACTATTCAGGAAAATGATGAAGCAGGAGTAGTAGCTCCTTACCACATTCACGAAGTAGCTAAAGCCGAAAAATGGGATTCATTATTGAGTTCCCAGGTGGCAAATCACATGAAGTGTGATGGATTCACCAAGTATTGCGCTGCTCCGGTCAACATCCACCGCATTGACTGGTTCTGGGCTAACAAAAAAGTTCTAGATGCCCATGGACTCAAAATGCCAACCTCCTGGGATGAATTTAATGCCGCTGCAAGCAAGTTGCAGTCCGCTGGAATAATTCCTTTTGCTCATGGAGGTCAGCCCTGGCAGGATGCTACAGTATTTGAGGCAGTAATGCTTGGAATAGGAGGAAATGAATTTTACCAAAAAGCCATAGTCGAATTAAACCAGAGTGCTTTGAGTGGGCCAACAATGGTAAAGGTTTTCGACCAAATGCGAAAACTTCAAGGTTTCACGGACAAAGGCATGCCGGGACGCGACTGGAACGTAGCGACAGCAATGGTTATGAAAGGTGAAGCTGCATTCCAGATAATGGGTGACTGGGCTAAAGGGGAATTCTCCAATGCTGGTTTGAAACCTGGAATAGACTTCTACTGTCTGCCTACTCCTTCAAACCATGGCTATCTCTATAATGTTGACAGCTTCATTTTTTACGGAATGAAAGGTAAAAGCAAAATCGCTGGTCAAAAAATGCTTGCTAGTTCTATAATGGGAAAGAACTTTCAGAAAATTTTTAATATTTATAAGGGTTCTATACCTGCTCGTCTAGACGTCCCTATGGACGAATTCGACATGTGTGCTAAGGGATCGGCTTCTGATCTGAAGTATTCCGCTATGACAGGTGGCTTGCTACCGAGCTTTGCTCATGGAATGGCTCTCCGAAACGCCCAAAAGGGAGCAATTCAGGACGTTGTAACAGAGCATTTCAACTCCAACATGTCTTCTCATGAAGCGGCTAGGAGACTGGCAGAAGCTGTGAGAGCATCCATGTAAATTTGGATTCCTAATAACTGCCTTTAAGAGAATCTTTTAATCGCACCCTCCCAAACCTTCATGTTTGATCTCTCCGGAGGGTGCGTTTCTATTTGTTCGAAACACAGAAAATTAATCAAAAATTTTTAAATGTTTTACTGGCTTCAGAAAAACCTTCCAAAAATTGTTATCTCGCCTTCATTTGCGGTGATTCTGTGGTTTGTCTACGGTTTTGTACTTTGGACTTTTTATGTTTCACTTACAAAATCAAAGATGTTACCTCGCTACGAATTCTGGGGGATAGACCAGCACTTCCGTCTCTGGTCTAATCCGCGTTGGTTCATTGCAGTTGAGAACCTGCTAATTTTTACCGTCCTCTTCGTTGTCATTTGTATACTGATAGGCATTCTACTTTCAATTTTATTGGATCAGAAGATCAGAGCAGAAGGTTTTTTAAGGACAATATACCTCTACCCAATGGCACTCTCATTTATAGTAACAGGAACTGCATGGAAATGGATGCTTAACCCTAGTATGGGCATAGAAAAGCTCTTCACGGACTGGGGATTCACAGACTTTACTTTTGACTGGCTAGTAAACCGAGACATGTCGATTTACACTATCGTGATTGCAGCTGTCTGGCAGTCATCTGGGTTTGTTATGGCCCTCTTTCTGGCTGGACTTCGTTCAATAGACGATGAAATAGTCAAGGCAGCCAAAATCGATGGAGCGAGTTTATACAGCATTTATTTCACCATCATCCTACCCATGATGCGTCCCGTTTTTATGAGTTCCATTGTCATTCTGCTACATATCTCAATAAAGAGTTATGACCTGGTGATCGCTCTGACTGGGGGAGGTCCCGGTATATCTTCTGACATGCCCGCGGTGTTCATGACTCAAATGGCCTTCCACCGAAGTGAAGTTGGACTGGCTTCAGCAAGTGCCGTAATGATGTTTCTAACAGTGCTGGCCGTTGTTGTACCTTACCTGTATTCAGAACTGAGGAGGCAGGATGCAAACGCTTGATTTTCAAGAGATGGAAAATATTGAACGTTCCGCTTCCCGTAGACGCACCTTTTTTCGCTGGCTCCTGTTTCTGGTGCTCGGACTCTTCGCTTTTTACTATCTTGCACCACTTTATGTGATGATTGTCACTTCTCTAAAGACCATGGAAGAAATAAGGCAAGGTAACCTAATGACTTTACCCGGAGAGATAATTTTCGATTCATGGAAGACTGCTTGGAGTGGTCGCGGTGGAATTGATGCCGGCAACGTCTTTCTTCGACCCTTCTTCTGGAACTCAATAAAAATGGTAGTACCTGCAGTCGTGATCTCAACTTTCTTTGGTGCTCTGAATGGTTACGCTCTTACCAAGTGGCGTTTCAGAGGAGATAACGTGGTATTCCTGATGTTTCTGTTTGGCTGTTTCATTCCATATCAGGCAATCCTTTTGCCAATGGCCAGAACCCTAGGTGTTTTAGGGATCTCAAATTCTATCACCGGATTGGTAGTCGTACATTCGATTTACGGTTTGAGTTTCACTACCCTATTCTTCCGTAATTACTACGTTTCTATTCCCGACGAAATGATAAAGGCTGCCAGGATTGATGGTGCAGGTTTTTTCAAAATTTTCTTTAAGGTTCTGCTGCCTATTTCTGCGCCAATCATAGTCGTTACAGTGATATGGCAGTTTACAAATATTTGGAACGATTTTCTTTTCGGCTCTTCTTTCTCCTTTGGAGAAGCAGCTCCGATCCAAGTCGCACTCAATAATATGGTGCTTACCAGTACAAGTGTAAAAGAATACAACGTAGACATGGCTGCAGCATTCATAGCTGGAATACCAACTCTAATCGTTTATGTTCTCGCTGGAAAATACTTCATACGTGGACTTACTGCAGGTTCAGTAAAAGGCTAAGAGTCACAATCTTTAAAAGTCAGCAAGCTTACAAATATTTAAGGAAAAAATGGCAACTTTAAAAGTCAGTAATCTGACCAAGAATTTCGGTAACACTCAGGTACTAAAGCAAATCAATCTTGAGGTAAGTGATGGTGAATTTATCGTCCTGCTCGGACCATCAGGTTGTGGAAAATCAACTCTTCTCAATATAATTGCAGGACTCGAAAGTGAGGACGAAGGCGATATCCTGATTGATGAATATGTTGTTAACCGTGTTGAACCGAAAGATCGTAACATTGCGATGGTCTTTCAGTCTTATGCTCTATATCCAGCCATGACAGTCAGAGACAACGTCATTTTCGGACTTAAACAGCGTAAAGTCTCTAAAGAGCATATAGAAAAATCGCTCAATCATTTTTCAAACATGCTGCAGATTGACCAACTCTTAGACCGCAAACCTGCACAACTTTCCGGGGGACAGCGACAGCGTGTCGCTATGGGACGGGCATTGGTACGCGAACCTCAAATTTTTCTCTTCGATGAACCACTGTCAAATCTTGATGCTAAACTTCGCGTAGAAATGCGTCACGAAATTAATAAGTTGCACGAACAGTTGGGAACTACTATGATTTACGTGACTCACGATCAAGTAGAAGCCATGAGCCTTGCCACTCGAATAGCTGTAATGAACGAAGGCATCATACAGCAGATAGGAACTCCTCAGGAAATTTATGACAAGCCTAACAGCGTTTTTGTTGCAGACTTTATCGGCTCTCCTGCGATAAACCTGATTCATGGTACATTTTCGAAAGATGGATCTTCCCCCTGTTTCATTCCTGAACAGCAAAAAGATGCGGTTAAAATTCCTCTCAAAGATTATTCTTTTGATTCAGAACCAAAAGATGGTCAGCAAATCATTTTTGGATTTCGGCCTGAACACATCGGTCTACAAGACGCTTCTCTAAAGTCTCAATTGCCGGTTGAACTCAAACCTACACTGATAGAACTTACCGGATATGAAAAGGAAGTTAGCTTTGAGTTTTACGGAAACGAAATCACCGGGAGACTTCCACGCCATATTGATACTAAACTAGGAAAGCCGAACTCTCTCAGCATAGACCTGTCAGAAATATCTATCTTTGACCGTGAGAGTACATTACGCATTTGACACATACCTCAAGCTGTGTAAAATATAATTTATACGGTTACCCATCTGAGTTCTGAAAATTCTGCTTTTTGCTACAAATTTCAGACTTAATCTCCAGCCCAACTCATTAATTTTTGATCACATGAGTAGCGTCTCCTATCCACATTATCCGGATTTGAAAAACAAAACGGTTCTAATAACAGGCGGCGGCTCCGGAATTGGTGCGTCTTTCGTCGAAGCCTTTGCTGGACAGGGGTGTAAAGTTGCGTTCCTTGACATTCAACAGGAAGTTTCTAAGGAGCTTATCAGTAAACTGATTTCCAGCGGCCCGGAGCCGCTTTTTTTAAAATGCGATCTGACTGATATTGAAGCCTTAAAAAAAGCAGTGACAGAGGTTGAAAATAAGCTTGGAGCGGTGCGTGTACTAATCAACAATGCTGCCAGCGATGAACGGCATGAACCGGAAGATGTAACTCCGGAATACTGGGAACAGCGTTTACGCTTGAATTTTAGTCACCATTTTTTCGCGGCACAGGCTGTAAAACCCGCAATGGCAAAGGCCGGCGGCGGAGCTATAATTAACATGGGATCAATCAGCTGGCACATGGCTATGGAATTTATGCCTGGATACACATCCTCCAAAGCCGCCATCGAAGGCTTGACCCAGAGTCTCGCCCGAGCTTACGGTAAGGACCGTATCCGTGTAAACTGTATTATTCCCGGACAGGTATGGACTTCTAGGCAGATTAAAGAAATAATGACTCCAGAATACGAAAAGTTCATGACAGAAAAGCAATGCCTGCCAGATCGGATACTTCCGGAAGATATCGCTCAGTTGGCATTGTTTCTCGCTTCTGACGCTGGACGCATGTGTACCCGCCGGAATTATTTTATGGATGCCGGAATCGGCGCATGACTAAGGTTCTGAGACACTTAGGCAAATAAAATATCAGAGTTTAAGAAGGAAGTTCCAAATTCCGTTTCGGGGAATTTTTCAAAGAAATAAACTATTCTCATGCATAAAACTTCGAAAAATTTAATTTCAATCGAGCAAATTTATAAGAGAGTTAATAAATCGTGATCAAGAAAACAAAAACCAAACTAAGAAGTCGTGAGTGGTTCGGTATTCCAGGTGATCCGAGTGAAACAGCTGGATATGTTGAACGCTATACAAATTATGGAATCAGTGCGGCAGAACTCCGTTCAGGAAAACCAATTATCGGTATAGCACAAACCGGTAGTGACCTAGTACCGTGCAACAGGGTACACATGAACCTCGCTCACCGTGTTCGTGACGGCATACGTGAATCCGGCGGAATACCTCTGGAGTTCCCGGTTCATCCTATCCAGGAAACCGGTAAACGTCCCACAGCAGCATTAGACCGTAATCTCCAATACCTTGGGCTGGTTGAGGTCCTTTTCGGCTATCCTATCGACGGTGTAGTGCTTACAATCGGCTGTGACAAAACAACACCTGCGCTGTTGATGGCGGCTGCGACGGTTGATATCCCATCGATCTGCCTTTCATCTGGCCCAATGATGAACGGATACTGGAAGGGCGAAAGAGCAGGATCAGGCACTATTAAATGGAAAGCAAGAAAATTGCTGGCAGCCGGTGAGATTGACGAGGAAGAATTCATCCAAATCGTTGTTGATGCCACTACCTCACCGGGATACTGTAATACGATGGGTACAGCAACTACAATGAATTCCCTGGCTGAAGGACTCGGCATGTCCCTGCCGGGCTGCGCGGCTATTCCAGCACCTCTCAGTGAAAGAGGAGAAATGTCATATCGGACAGGACTGCGCATAGTAGATATGGTAAAAGAAGATCTTACACCGTCTAAAATACTAACACGAGAAGCTTTTGAAAATTCAATTGTTTTAAATTCAGCTATCGGCGGTTCAACAAATGCTCCGATCCATATCAATGCCATTGCTCGGCACGTCGGTGTAAAATTGGAGATAGAGGACTGGGAGAAGGTTGGACTTGAAATACCGATGCTGGTAAACCTGCAACCCGCAGGCAAGTACCTTGGTGAGGATTTCCACCGTGCCGGAGGAGTTCCAGCAGTAATGAACACTCTGCTCAAGGCGAAAAAACTACATGAAAATTCACTCACAGTCAATGGAAAAACTGTGGCAGATAATTATGCCGACACAACTACAAAGGATACTGACGTGATCCGTACCTTTCTTAAGCCCATGCTTGAAAACGCGGGATTCATTATTCTCAAAGGTAATATTTTCGATTCTGCAGTGATGAAAACATCTGTAATCAGTGATAATTTTCGTTCTCAGTATCTTTCCAAACCCAATAGTATAAATGTTTTTGAGTTACGCGCCATTGTTTTTGAAGGTCCGGAAGACTATCACTCACGGATAAACGATTCACAACTGAACATCGACATTAACTGTATTCTTGTGATACGTGGCTGTGGACCAGTCGGTTATCCTGGATCGGCAGAGGTGGTCAATATGCAGCCTCCCGACAGGTTGATCAGAGAAGGTGTTCTTGAGCTGCCTACTCTTGGTGACGGGCGTCAAAGCGGAACATCCGGCAGCCCCTCTATACTCAACGTTACACCGGAATCGGCTGTCGGAGGTGGATTGGCCCTGCTCAAGACTGGTGACATTTTGCGGACCGACCTTAACCAGGGCACTCTGGATGTCCTCCTGGACAAATCCGAACTCCGAAAACGCAGAGAAAAGTTAAAATCTTTGAAAATAGAGCACCAGACTCCATGGCAGGAAATTTACCGTGATACAGTTGGTCAGCTTTCAGACGGAGGTATCATCGAACTGGCGGCAAAATACCGTAAAATTAGAAAAACTATTCCCCGACACTCACACTGATTAATACTAAATGCCGGCTGGTACTAGCCTGCAAAGGCAGGTGAAGCGAAACCGCTGGTTTTCGTGTCTACCTTGAAGAGTGCTCCTGCAAGAGGATACTCTTTGAGATTGAGATTGCGCGCAGCAGTGGTGATGTAAAGCGTGCTTAGATCAGAACCTCCGAAAGCGCAGCTCGTGATTTGCGGAACAGGAAGCTGTACAACCCCTAAGCGCTCTCCTTGAGGACTGAAACAGCTAATGCGTCCTCCACCCCAGTGTGCCAGCCAGACCCGGTTTTCGTTATCAACAGTGAGTCCGTCCGGAAAACCCTCTTTTTGGCTATCAAGTCTGGTGAATTCCCGACGGTTTGAAATTGTGCCGTCCTGATGCTTATCAAAGGCCCAAACCGTTCCGCTGAAAGTGTCTACATGATAAAGTGTGCGATCGTCAGCACTGATTGCAGGCCCATTAGGACAGATGTATGGACCGTCCCATCTGGAGTAACTGAGATCGGGATCAATCCTGAATAGACAGCCAGTTGCTTTAGTTTCCGGATCATGGGAACGTCCCGCCCAGATTCTACCGTCACGATCACATTTTGCGTCATTGAAGCGGTTTTCTAATTCTTGCGGATCCGGAAGCAGCGCGAAAGTCCGCTTGCCCGAATTGAGATCCAGGAAATAAACCCCGGAGACGCAACCTGCTACAAAGCCATCATGATTACGTCTGGGCAAAACCCAACCGGTCTTTTCCTCCAGTTCCCAACTTCTATGCCCTCCAGTCTTTTCCTCGTAACAGTGCAGCATCCGCCCGTCAATGTCCACGAAGAAAAGAGACTGTTCTGCGTGAGGCTCGCTTTCAACCCACAGGGGACCTTCCCCGCAGATCGCCTGAACTTCCCAGACACATTCTGCTTCCCCCACCAGATCAAAGTTGTTCATCTGCTTCTATACGATGGTACATGAAAGTCGGCCCTTCTATATACAGGAGCTCGATAAGCATCCAATTCCGGAATGAATTTCAACGATAACTCACTCAATACGAGTTAGTTGTTTTCTATGATCCCGCTACAGAAGATTGAATTACCTGTAATGGAAAACACACAAGAATAAAAAAGCTGTAACATTCAAGCTGGTGAAAATGTAAGGCTGCGTTAATATGAACCAACAATTCCCTTCAGCTTACATTTCCCACATTATCGGCCCACCTTTACGATTTGGTGGCGCAGTCATGAATTCGGCCATTCCTCCTAAGATTTCCTGTACCGTTTCTGTTGCAGCAATAGCACTTTGTTCATTGTCGTAACGGGCAATGATGACAGATTGACCTTCACCTACTTCAATTACGTGTACCGAAACAATTCCGCTAACAGCCTGAATTTTTTCCCTTTGGCTGTCAGCAAATCCCAAAAACTCAGCTCGGCGGCTTGCATCAAAATTAACGTCTGTTACTCTGAAACTCATAGTATTACCTCATCATATACAAGGTTTGCCAGAAAACCTTCATTGCTAAAATACAGACATAATGTTGAAACGCATCCTGGCTGACAACATTCGCCTGGAAAATGACATATAAAACTTAAGAGGGAATTTAAATAATGTCAAGAAATATAATATCTTTAAATACACCATGTGATACACAGTCAATCCATCTTTGCTATCTTTTTACGACTCAATTGGACTAAGAGTATGCCTGCCATGATAATTGTTACTCCTATACCGTCCCTCAAAGACAGTGGTTCCGAAAGAATTATGGCAGCAACAAGTACCCCAAAAAAGGGGTTCAGAAAATGAAAGGTCGCCGCCTTGACAGGACCTATTCTTCTTACAAGAAAAAACCAGATAAGTGTACCCAGCAATCCCGGGAAAAGAATCGTATATAAAAAAGCAAGCAGGAAACTTGTGCTCCATTCAATGCTCCATGTCTCAAAAATCAGTGAAAAAGGAAATAGAGCGATACTGCCGACAAGCATCTGAAGACCGACAATCATGAGCACATTTTTATTGCTACTCATCATCCGGCCGACATACAAAGTAGCTGCAGCCAGTGCCGCAACTCCTATAAGGCAAAGTGTCATCCCAAGAGAAGCGCTGCTCCCGCTAAGTTTGTCCAGCATAATGACCAGCACACCTCCAAAACCGACTGTAAGTCCCAACATCCCTATGAACCCGGTTTTCTCACCAAGAAAAAACCAGCAGACGCCTGCAACCACAAGCGGTAGGAGGCTGGCAATGATGGCCGCCAAACCGGCTTCAATCCACTGCATTGCAATGAAATTAAATGCCAGATAAAGAGCATTCTGTGAAATTCCAATGATCACCACTACTGTCCATTCCCCCTTGTTCAACTGAATTTTCTGACCCAACATGCGGGCCAGAGCAATTCCTAGTAGGCCTGAAATTAAAAAACGAAGTGAGAGAACCATCAGGGGTGAGGCAGCAGTCACAATTATCTTTGCTGAAGTAAAAGCACTCGACCAGATGAAAGAAAAGCTTACACCCATCAATATCGAACGAAAATCCATTAACAATTCCTATGTGTAATTTTTATACCTGTTTTGGATGCAGTGAAGTACATAATGGAGTCGCTTGAGGTTTCCAGCTATCGGTTCTACAAGTTTCAAATGTCAGAAATGTACAGGTACATGATTGCTAAGAGAGTTAGTGACTTCCAAAGTCACCGGACTGGATATGCCAGAGATCTGCATAAGTTCCGTTTTTAGCAACGAGATCATCATGATGCCCTTCTTCTGCAACCTGTCCGTCACGCAGAACGAGGATTCTGTCCGCATATCTTATCGTCGAAAGTCTGTGGGCAATTACGAGTGCAGTTTTTCCCTTGGTTATACCTGCCAGATTGGCCTGTATCGCACGTTCTGTTTCAGTATCAACAGAACTGGTCGCTTCGTCAAAAATCATCACCGGCGAGTTTTTGAGCACTGCACGGGCGATGCTGAGTCTTTGACGCTGTCCTCCTGAAAGACGAATCCCTCTTTCACCCACAATTGTCTGGTAGGCTTCCGGAAGTGTCTGCACAAAGTCATGCAACTGAGCTGAGCGTGATGCTGTTTCTACCTGCTGAAAATCTAATTTCTCGGAACCGTAGGCGATATTTTCGGCAATAGTTCCGTGAAATAGATAAACCTCCTGACTGACGAGAGCAATTTGTTTACGTATCTCACTCAGTTCCAGCTCCCGTAGATCAATGCCGTCCAGCAGAACCTGTCCCTGTGTAGGATCGTAAAGCCGTAGCAACATTTTTATCAGAGTAGATTTTCCTGCACCGGTAACGCCCGCAATGCCAATCATTTCACCGGAATTTGCCGTAAAATTTAAACCCTTTAAAACTTCACCACCGCGTTGGTAAGCAAAACCAACGTTGCACAGCTCTATTCTACCCTGAACAGGGATTGGAAGATTATTGGGCTTTTCGGGATTAACAATTTTACTTGGTGTGTGGAGCAGACCAAATGTACGGCGGGCACTCGCTTTAGCTCGTTCATATTCATCAAGTGTGACTCCCATCCTGGTCAACGGCCAGAGCAACCGCTGAATCATCATTGAAAAAAACACCAGTTCGCCAACTGTCAGCAACCCTTTGTCTTCTAAAACCCAGTAACTGCCCAGCAGAAGCACTCCTCCAAAACCTATTGCAATCGCCATGCGAATGAGCGGAACGTACACAGCACTGAGTTTAATTGCCTGGAAATTTGCTTTCTGGTATTGCCTAGATGAGTCAGCCACACGTCCGGATTCAAATTTTTCTGCAGTAAAACTCTTGATTACCAGAATTCCCGCGATATTATTTTCGAGACGACTGCTCAGTGCACCGACCGCTTCACGTACCTTACGGTAACGAGGTGAAATTAAGCGTTGATACATCAGGCTGCCCCATAGAACAATGGGCAGCGGCACAAGTCCTACCACAGCCAGTTCCCAGGAAACGCCAAACATCATACTGCCGGCAAAAATGAAAAGTACAATCAATTGCAGAATTTCGTTAAAGCCGATGTTAAGAAAGCGTTCAATCTGGTTCACATCATCGTTGAGCATTGCCATAGTCTCACCCATACGATGGTTCTCGAAAAACTCAATTTCACGTGTCTGCAGGTGATTGTATGCGTCTGTACGTAATTGATGCTGGACATTCTGGGCGAGATTCATGAATCCATACTGATATGCCCATTCAAAAAGACTTTCAAAGAAAAAAATAACTACACCCAGCACGGCAAGAAATACTGCTAAATTCCAGGGATCAACAGTACCTAGCAAATCTGCAATCCACTGCGGTGGTTCACGTCTAACAGAGTCGATCACCCAGCCAACTAGAACTGGAGGCATCAGGTCAAGAACCTTATTCAAAATACTGGCAAAACATGACCACGAAAAAAACCGCCAATGTGGACGCAGATAACGGAAAAGATTCCACATTGGCGCGGCAGGTTCCGCAGGTGAAGACAAATGTTGGGGCATGTTTAAGGATTAACATTTCAATTAAAAATGCAGGAACCAATCTAAAAACGGGGTATTCTGGGATGGAATATTGCGTTTATTACAAGCTGTTCCAAAGGTAAATAGCTGAGCTACATCTTATAGCTGAACAGATTCTGCAAAGCAAGATAATTAACTCAATGCCTACAGACTGTTACAACAAAACAGATGAATTAAAGGAAATGATAGGATTTAATGCATGGAGCAAGTTGGAGAAAAGCTTTGCTTCAAAAATTAGCCTTGTGTCAGTCTCAGGTAATTCACAGGAAATGGAAACCGCAGAAACAGTAAAGTCTGCATCAATTAACTTCCGTCACGTATAATACGGCAATTAGCAATATCCATGGTGACTTTACCAATGTTGAGATTGCTTTTGTTACGGAATGTATCAGCAAATGCTAAAAAGCGGTAAACATCCGCAAAATTGGACGCCAGCCCCACAGAGATTCTTATTGCACCCGCACTTTTATTTCCGCGGTGCTGAATCATTTGCACAAATCTGGGCAGACTTATGTTTTCACCCTCTTTGAAGGCTGCCTGCATATCTTCCGGAGTTAGTCCCTCTGCCGTTTCTCCTGCACCGGGATTACAAAAACAACCTGTTCTGAGCGAAATACCTTCCACGTTGGCTAATTCCTCAATGCGTCGATAATCCAGCAAATGCTCTTCCGGCGAGTAAAAATTGAGTGTAACTGTTCCACCGCGCTCTTCCATGTTTACCGGTCCGTAGATCCGCACCATTGGTTTGCCGTTACTGTGTCTGAGGGAAAACAATTCTTTCAGCATCCAGTCTGTGAGGTCACTTACACGTCTACTAATTAATTCCATTCCCGCTTTTTCTAGATGCTGCAGCCCCATTTTAACAGCAGGGATATTGAGATAATTGATTGTTCCGTCCTCAAACGCGGCTTCGTTGCCTGCCAGATAATGACTGTTACCCTGCACACTGGCAAAATTAACTGTACCTCCTGCAAACCACGGTCGTTGCAGTTTTTCGTAACTGTTGTTCCGGATCAGCAGCATCCCAATTCCGGTCGGATAACCGAACATTTTGTAAAATGAGATACAGACGAAATCCGGACTCTGCTCATTAAGATCAAGCCTGTTTGTCGGAACAAGAGCAGCAGCATCGAGGAGAACGTCCCAGCCTTTTTTCTGTGCGTATTCAATCCAGGAAAGCGGATGCTTGACTCCGGAAAAGTTTGACTGTGCCGGAAAAGCAAATAGGTTTTTTGCAGACTTGTCTGCAGAGTCTAGCACCTTGTCCAAAATGTCCTGCTCAAGTCTCAGATCCGGAAAGCCAACCGGAACATAATGCACACGGGCGCCTTTACTGCGGGCAAACTCACGAATACCATTGACTGAATTATGATTATCGAAAGTCAGCGCGTACTTTCCCCCGGAAGCAAAAGGGTAAGCTTCTCCTACAAGTTTCAAGGCCCCACTCGCGTTTGCGGTAAAAACCGCGGTGTATTTTTCCGCGTTTGTGTTGAAGTACTCTAGAACATATTGGCGTGTTTCTTCCACCAGATCCGTCATTGCCAGAGAAGTAGGATTTGCTGAGTGCGGATTTCCCAAGACATTTTTCTCGAGCATTGCGGTGTGCTGCCTCAATTGACTCACCCCATAAAGTCCACCACCGGTGTAATCGAGGTAGATCTGCTTATTTTCATCGAGGCGACCGTATTCAGTTTTGCGCCACTCGTCCAGCAAACCCGTTGCCTCATATTCAGGATGAGTAAGCAAAAAATCTACATATGCGGAATCCATTTCGGCAGCAATGTATGGATTGTCAACTTGCTTTTCTGCTTGAGCTAATGTACTCATTTTTGTAGCTTTTACTGGTTTTAATGCAGAGTTTCAAAAGATGTTGGCCGGAGCAATTATTTACCAGCACGTTTTCAAGACTTCAAGTGTACGGTCAATTTCCTCAAGAGTATTATAATGCACCGGTCCGATACGCACAACTCCACCTGATTCTTCCAGCCCCATAAGGCGTATCGCCTCTAGAGCATAGTTGTGACCGTGCCAGACGAAAATATTTTCTGCAGCCAATTTAACTGCAATCTCTTCCGGATTTTGGTTTTCAACTGTAAATGAAACAGTTGGAACACGGCGTGCTAAATCTTTGCCTTCACTGATACCTTTAACATCCACTCCTGCTAAATTTTGCAGACCTTCAATTAACTTGCTGCTGAGAGTCTGTTCGTAGCTCTGAATGGCGAGCATTGCGGCATGTAATTTTTTTCGGCGTCCACTAAATTCAGGAAAATTTGCATGATATTCCTCACACATAGTTTCTCCCAGCCATTCCAGATATTCCAGCACCCCCAATGTACCAGCTTGCCCTTCATGCAGTTGGGTTCCTGTCTCAAATTTCCCTGGTGAGGTATTATCTGCGGGACGCACTTTATAAGCTTCAAGTTTCTCCAGCATTTCCGCTTTCCCCCACAAAACCCCCTGGTGCGGACCAAAAAATTTATAAGGGGAACAGGCCAGAAAATCACAACCGATATCCTGTACATCAGTCGGCCCGTGAGGTACGTACTGTACCGCGTCAACAAAAACCAGAGTCTCTGACTGATGCGCCATTTCAGTGAGGGCTTTAACGTTGTTAATTGTTCCCAGACAATTGCTGGCGTAGTTGATTGCAGCGAGTTTTACGTTATTATTTTTGAAGATGGATTGCGCTTCATCCAGATCGTATTCGTATGTTTCTAGATTAAAATTCAGCCACTTCACTTCAAGTCCCAAATCCTCAACCAGATGCAGCCATGGTCCAACATTACCGTCATGGTCCATACGTGTCAGCAGAATTGCGTCACCACGCTTGAGCAGACGTCCAATTGAGCGTGAAACCGCAAAAGTCAGGCTTGTCATATTGGCGCCAAAAACTATTTCGTCAGCAGATTTTGCATTCAGTAAATCAGCCATCCCCTGATGTGCGTCCTCCAGTACTTTATCGGATTCAACAGAAGTTCGGAATGGACCACCGTGGTTGGAATTGGTGTGTATCAGATAATGTTCCATCCGTTCCAGCACATGACGCGGAACCTGCGTTCCTCCCGGATTGTCCAGATAAATCCTCGCTTTACCTTCATCTTTTAAAGCCAGAGCCGGAAATTGTTCACGAATAGATTTAATATTTAATGTCATTTTTTACCTTTTTTTCAGATTAAAAACTTTAGAATCAATAATATGATTCATTCCTAAATAGAATAATATATCTGCAAATTGTATTTTTACGTAGACCTTAAAACCATGTCATTATTTAAGCATACCATATCGCCACGCAGTACACAGAGAAAATTGCTTAAAAAACAGTCACCTGAGTACTTAATGGAAATTTGTAAAAATTTTTTCCGGAATTATATTTCGCGTGAAAGAAAACTTTATGGAAGTTCGTCAAAACAGATTTCAGGCATACTTCAATAGTGATCCGGCGCTTTTTCCGGTAATATACCTTTCGGACTAAATCTCAGCACCAGTACCAGAATCAAGCCCATAAGAATCATTCTCATATGAGGAGCAACATCCTGCAGATGTAGCCTCAGCGGACTTGTTTCTTCGAGAAAAATATCCAGATTGCCCACCAGCCACAGTGAAGCTGGCTCTGCTTCAATCCAGACAAACCAGGTGATGAACGCGCCGATGATTGATCCGAGATTATTTCCGCTTCCACCAATGATGACCATCACCCAGATTAGAAAAGTAAAACGCAAGGGAATGTAACTTCCGGGTGTGAACTGTCCATCGAGAGTTGTCAGCATTGCTCCTGAAATGCCGATTACTGCGGAACCAATGATGAAAACCTGCCGATGACGGCTGGTAATGTCTTTGCCCATTGCAGAAGCTGCGGTTTCATTGTCACGAATGGCACGCATCATACGTCCCCATGGTGAATTCAGCGCACGAGTAGCAAGCCCCAGAATAATCAGCACAACTAAGACAAATAGTGCTGTGTAACAGAGCTTCACCACCACGCCTGCGCTCAGTTGCATTACTTCACGCATAACATCCGCACTCAGCGCACTACCGTCATCCGCTGTTCCGTAAAACCACTTTACCAGATTTATAAACCATTCAGTCTGCTGCAGATCCACTTCATAAGGAACAGGACGTTTCAGTCCGGTCACATTTTTAACTCCGCGGGACAGCCAGTCCTCGTTTTTTAGAATGGAAATCATGATTTCAGAAATCCCCAAAGTTGCAATCGCGAAATAATCTGAACGTAAACCAAGCGCAATTCTGCCAATCAACCAGGCTAAACCTGCGGCTGCAACTCCGCCTGCAAGCCAGGAGAACAGGATCGGCAGTCCTATCCCACCGAGAAAACCTGTTTTAGCTGGATCAACTGCTTCAATTGCATAAGTCCCCTGTTCGTAAAAGAAACGCATGAACAGATAACCAATGAGAACCACACCAGTCATGATCCAATTCCGTTTACGCCCTTTGGCAATTTTTTTCCAGACCAGTATACCTGCAGTGATGGTTATCAGCAGAGATATAATAGCGGCTAATAATGATGATCCGCCGACCGACCAGGCTTTTGAAACAGGTGCATATGAAATCAGTACTGCAGTCAAACCGCCGATTGCTGTGGATGCCATCACACCTGCATTAAAAAGTCCTGCATAACCCCACTGCATGTTAAGTCCCATCGACATAACCGCGGAAATCAGACAGAGGTTCAAAATTGCCAGGGCTACGTTCCATGCCTGCCCGTAGCCGACCATAACCAGCAACAGGGCCATAATAGAAAAACTGATAATTGCCCGTTTTGAATTTGTCATAAAAC
>Ga0208764_10000581_pt1 | contig 23438 bp, 10 predicted proteins | sample ETNtaG_18_FD_185762 | JGI IMG/M metagenome (GOLD analysis project Ga0208764, IMG submission 185762) | Marine microbial and viral communities from oxygen minimum zone, Eastern Pacific Ocean - ETNP201302SV91 (SPAdes) (version 2) | ecosystem: Environmental > Aquatic > Marine > Oceanic ... | reverse complement strand
GTTTGGATACTGGTGACTCTGTGACAGAGCAATACACAATTACTGTTTCAGACGGATCATTATCTGATACTATGACTGTAACAATTACAATCACAGGTGCAAACGATGCTCCTGCTATTACAAGCACAGCAGTTACAGGTGCGAACGAGGATGCAGCATATTCATACACAACTACAGCTAGTGACGATGATTCAGGAGATACTGTAACATTGACATGTACAACAGTTCCAAGTTGGTTAACTTGCAACGCCGGTGCTCTTACCGGTACTCCAAGTAACAGTGATGTAGGAAGTCATGCAGTTGTAATTACAGCATCCGATGGAACTGTTTCTACTACAGATTCATTCACAATTGTAGTTGCAAATGCAAATGATGCTCCAACAATTACTAGTACAGCTGTAACAACTGCTACTGAAGATGCTGCTTACACATACACTGTGACAGCAACAGATGTGGATGGCGATACACTAACAATGACTGGAACAACAGTTCCAAGTTGGTTATCCTTCAATGCAGCTACTGGTGTCCTTAGTGGAACTCCACTAAACGCAAATGTAGGGACATCTGGAAATGATGTATTAATTACTGTGTCAGATGGAAATAATGGACAGGTAACAGATTCGTTTACCATTACTGTTACAAATACTAACGACGCTCCAACCATTACAAGTACTGCAGATACAACTGCAGAAGAGGATGAGGCTTATTCATACACCACAACCGCTTCTGATGTAGACGCAGGAGATACAGTTACTCTAACATGTACTACTGTTCCAAGTTGGTTATCTTGCACAGCAGGTGCTCTTACTGGTACTCCAAGTAACAGTGATGTCGGAAGTCACGCTGCAGTAATTACTGCAACAGACGCAGCAGGTGCTACAGCAACTGACACTTTCACCATAGTAGTGTCAAACGCTAACGACGCACCTAGTGTAACAAGTACAGCAGTAACTGCAGCTACTGAAGATACTGTATATACATACACACTAACAGCAAGTGACGCAGATGCGGGTGACACATTAACAATGGCTGGTACAACTGTACCTAGCTGGTTGACGTTTACTGCAAGTACTGGTGTTCTAACCGGAACTCCGACTAATGACAACGTTGGAGATCATAGCGTTGTTCTAACAGTAACCGATGCCGCTGGTGAGTCCGCAACAGATTCGTTTACCATTACTGTTGCAAATACTAACGACGCTCCAACAATTACTAGCACAGCAGTAACTGCTGTTAACGAAGATGCAGCGTATTCATACACAACCGTGGCAAATGATGTAGATTCTGGCGATACAGTTACTCTAACATGTACAACTGTACCTACCTGGATGACATGTGCTGCTGGTGCATTATCTGGTACTCCAACTAACGACGAGGTCGGAGCTCACAACGTTGTAATTACTGCAACTGACGTAGCTGGTGCAACTGCAACAGATACTTTCACAGTAACTGTAGCGAACACTAACGATGCACCTACAATTACAAGTACTGCTGGAACAGCAGTTGATGAAGACAGTGCATACAGTTACTCAATCACAACTTCTGATGTTGATTCTGGAGATACTATGACCATAACATTCGCTTGTGCTACTTGTGATGATGGTACAGGAACTTCTTTCTTGGCCCTCACCGACAATGGTGATGGAACAGCAACACTATCAGGTACTCCTGTTAACGAAGATGTTGGAAGTCACAGCGTAACTGTTACTGGAACTGATTCTGCTGGATCAGCTGCTACAGAAACCTTCACTTTGGTTGTTACAGATACAAATGATGCTCCTACAATTACAAGTACTCACGTAACTGCAGCTACTGAAGACGCAGCGTATTCATACACAATGACTGCAACAGATCCTGATGGAAATGAACAAGCAAGCTACACTGGAACAACAGTCCCTACTTGGTTAACTCTAACTGATAATGGCGATGGAACTGCAACATTGATTGGTACACCGACCAATGCTGAGGTGGGAGATCACACAGTAGAGTTTAGTGTTTCAGATGGAACTGCTACAGATACAGCTTCATTCGTGATTACAGTAGCCAATACACAAGATGCATCCACTGGTAGTATCTCAATTACAGGTACTGCTTACGAAGGATTGACTCTAACAGCAGATACTAGCTCTGTATCTGATGATGATGGAATTGGTACATTCACATACCAATGGTCTGATGCTGATGGAGCTATTTCTGGTGCTACAAGCAGCACTTACACAATACCTGCATGTAATCCAACAGAAGTTTGTGCATCAATTGGTAAGGTATACTCAGTAACTGCAGTGCACACTGATGCATACGGTGAAGTAGAATCTCTAGCATTGTCTGCTGGACCTACTGCTGCTGTTGCAATCAACCCAACAGGAGATTTAGATTCTGATGGAATAAGCAACGATGTAGATACTGATATTGACGGTGACGGATGGAACAATGCTGCTGACGCATTCGACTATGATGGAACAGAGTGGGCTGACACAGATTCAGACGGAATTGGAAACAATGCAGATACTGACGACGATAACGATGGTACTGCAGATGCTGATGACGACTTCCCTCTAGACAGCTCAGAACAATGGGACGCTGACGGCGACGGCTGGGGTCACAATGCTGACGTTGATGATGACGGCGATGGAATCTTAGATGCTGACGACGATGACGATGACGGCGATGGAGATCCAGATGCAACTGACCAATTCCCTAACAATTACAATGAATGGGATGATACAGACTCAGACGGTATTGGAAACAATGCAGATACTGACGACGATGGCGATGGAACAGATGATACTTCTGACGCATTCTCATTGGATGCATGTGCAGATGTTGATACTGACGGAGATGGACAACCAGACACACTAGTTGCTGGATGTACTACAACTCTAACAGAAGATACAGATGACGACGGTGACGGATACTCTGACGCAGATGAGACAACCAACTGTGGTGAAGGTAACGATCCATTAGATGCAACATCTACTCCAACTGACACAGATGGTGACCTATCATGTAACGCACTAGATGCTGACGATGACGGAGATGGAGTAGACGATACTTCAGATGCGTTCCCATTAGACTCTACTGAAACCGCTGATTATGATGGTGACGGAACTGGTGACAATGCAGATACTGATGACGACGCTGATGGTGTTCTTGACACAGCAGATGCGTTCCCATTCGATGTTGACGCATGGACTGACACAGATGGTGACGGATTAGCTGATGACTTCCCTAACCTGTCTGAGACAACATGGGCTACTTCTTCTACTTCTACTGAGACTGGATCAGGTTCTGCAAGTTCTGGTACAACAATCACACTCTCTAGTTCTCAGAGAGCGACAATAACAATGACTAACACTGATTATTATGCATACGAATGTGGACTTCAAGTCAATAGTGTTGCTGTTGGTTGTGGATACTCTGGAAGCTATGGTTATCTAACAGGTTCTCCATACTCTATTACAGCTGCTGGCACATACGTCATAGTTGTTACAGACAGTTATGGTGATGGTGGAAACTATGCAACTATAGTTGTTGAAGATGGAACTACTGCAACACCTGCTACAAGTCCTGCTGGAACATCTCTAGATTACGATGATGACGGTGATACTGTCTCAGACGCTGATGAAGCAACTGCTGGTACAGATCCATTGCTCGTTGATACAGACGGTGACGGCGATGATGATGCAAATGATCAGTTCCCACTAGATGCTTCAGAATGGGATGATTCCGATTCAGATGGTATGGGTGACAACGAAGATGCGTTCCCAACTGATGAGTGTGCTACTGTTGATACAGATGGCGATGGCCAGCCTGACACAGTAGTAAGTGGATGTACAACAACTCTAACAACTGACGTTGACGATGACAACGATGGTGTAGGAGATGCTTACGATGCATTCCCATTAGATGCTTCAGAGACTACTGATACTGACAATGACGGTACTGGTGACAACGCTGATACTGACGATGACGGTGACGGATATGCTGACGTAGATGATTGGGCTCCTCTGGATTCTGGAGAATGGTGGGATACAGATGGCGATAACATCGGTAACAATGCAGATGCTGACGATGACGCAGATGGTACTCCAGACGGCGATGATACATATCCAATGGATAATGATAACGACGGATGGGACGACGTGTACGAAGATGCTTGTGGAACAGATAAGACATCTGCTACAAGCACTCCATCTGATAACGACGGAGATACTGTGAAACTAGCTCACACTGGTGTACAGAGTACTACAACAGTACCAGTTAACCTCTGTGACGCTATTGACCCAGATGACGATAATGATGGCCACTTAGATGGTGACTCAGTATCAATCGGTGGCCAATATGTATACTTCAGTTCATTAACTACGAGCATCACATTGCCTGCTGGATCAACATTAGATGTTGCTCTGACTACATACAGCTATGGTACTGAAGCAACTCTGACAATGGATTCTCCATCTAGTTCTGGAATCAATCTGGAAACAACTGGTGGATACTCGTCCTTCTCGTCCTATGGCTCATACGCATGGTCATTCACAGAAGCAGGAACTTACACCTTCTACCTTGGAGATTCTTGGGGAGATGGTGGTCAATTAATGACTGCTGGCTGGTATGATGATATGTTTGCTTTCGATGTTGAAGCATGGGATGACACAGATGGTGACGGTCTAACTGACTACATCGACCCTAACTCTACTGTAAACTCATATGCGACTGTACAACTTTGTGGAACATCTACAGGTACTGGATCGTATGGTAGTTATGCATCTGCAACTGGAAGCTACATGACTCTTCCATCAGGATCTTCTACCTCTTGTACATTTACACTACCTGCTGGAGAAACACTAGACTTAGTTATCCAAACTAAGGGTTACGGAAGTGAAGGTGGAGTGACTATCACTGACCCAAGTGGTGCATCTACATCATTCAGTGGATTCTACAGTTACGCCTTCTACACTCTGAGTTCAGATGGAACAAAGGCTCTACAAGGATCTTACATTAGCTCTGGTTCAACAACCTCAAGTCCTGGATGGACAACTGCTGGTACGTACACTGTGGATTATACAGATTCATGGGGTGACGGATGTAACCCATCCTCCTCCACTGGTGATTGTTTCGTACAAGCAAGCTACACATATCTTGCAGGACAAGTAGTACCATCTACCACAACATACGGTACTTCAGTTGACTTAGATGACGATAACGACGGTTACTCTGACTTAGATGAGACAACCAACTGTGATGATGGCGGCTCATATGCATCTTCATCTCTACCTCTGGATGCAACAAGCACTCCTGATGATATGGATGGAGATCTAACATGTGATGCACTTGACTCAGATCGTGACGGTGACAACTATGCAAACTCTGCTGACGTGTTCCCTGATGACGTTAACGAGTGGGCTGACAATGATGCAGACGGTACTGGAGACAATGCAGATACAGATGATGACAATGATCTAACTCCTGACGTTTCAGACGCATTCCCAATGGATGAGTGTGCAGATACAGACACAGATGGTGATGGTTCACCTGACACAATAGTTTCAGGATGTACAACATCTCTAACTGAGGATGCAAACGATGACAACGACCAGGATGACGACGTCGACGATCCATTCCCACTAGATGATACAGAATGGGATGATACTGATTCTGACGGTATTGGTAACAATGCAGACACAGATGATGACGGTGACGGAACTCCAGACGTGAGTGATGTTTGGCCTCTTGACTTATGTGCAGCAGATGACTTCGACGGTGATGGTCTACCTGATTCAATAGTAGCTGGTTGTACAACTACTCTGACTGAGGACGCTGATGACGACAACGATGGTGTTGACGATGTTAACGATGACTGTCCATTCAACGCGGGCGAGACAACTGACACTGATGGTGACGGATACTGTGACAACCAAGATACAGATGACGACAACGATGGAGTATACGACTTGAATGACGCGTACCCACTAGATTCATCTGAGCAAGCAGATAATGATGGTGATGGTATTGGTGACAATGCAGATACTGACGACGATAACGATGGTGTTACTGATGCTCTAGACGCATTCCCTAACGATCCTACTGAATCTAGTGATTTCGATGGAGACGGTGTTGGAGATAATGCTGACTTAGATGATGACGGCGATAACGTCAATGATGATGTCGACCCATTCCCATACGATGGAAGTGCTTGGGTAGATACAGATGGTGACGGAATACCTGACTATACTGGTCCACCACCATTCTCGGGAGACTTCGAGGGTGGTGCACTAGGTGGTGCTTGGACAACTTCATCTCTAGCAACTCATCAGTTCGTGGCTGACAGTGGAAACCCAATTTCTGGTGTTTACTCTGCTATGTCAACTAACCAAAATGTTGGTAGTTCAGCATCTGGTATGATGGTACAATTGACAAACATGGTTAATGATACTGACACAGATGGTGACGGTGTATTAGATGCAGCATCTTACTCATTCGCTTATTCTGTATCAACAGAAGCAGGTTGGGATTACCTATCATTCTGTATAGATAACGATGCAAATTGCCAGAGAACATCTGGATACACAATGCGCTGGGCTGGTACAGTTACTGGTACATACTCTGGAACAGTATCTGCAGGAGCTCACACTTTCACATGGAATTACTGGAAAGATTCCATAGTTGACGGTGGTTCTGATACTGTCTGGATTGACGATGTTACAATGTCTGTACCTCAAGGAATCACAAATGCTGACCTTGATGACGACAACGATGGTTTCGCTGACGATGTAGATATGGATCCAATAGACCCATGTGTAGGATTAGACACTGATGGTGATGGTATGACGGATAACTTAGGCACTAGTATGCTGAACGGTTCCGCTTGTGATGCATCAATGTACACAATTGATGACGATGACGACGGTGACAGCTGGACAGATTCTGAAGAATCAATATGTGGTTCTGATAGCCTTGTAGCTAACTCCACTCCTGATGATAATGATGGTGATCACATCTGTGACGTTACTGACACTGATGACGACAATGATGGTTTCGATGACGACGTAGATGCATTCCCAATGGATAGTAGTGAAGCAATAGATACTGATGGTGATGGAATAGGTAACAATGCTGATTCTGATGACGACGATGATACAGTCACAGACGGTCTTGATGCATTCCCTCTAGATTCTTCTGAGTCCAATGATAATGATGGTGACGGTACTGGTGACAATGCAGATACCGATGATGACAACGATGGATGTCTTGATGCTGATGATGCATTCCCAATGAGTGCAGCAGAGTGCGTAGACACAGACGGTGACATGCTTGGCGACAACGTTGACCCAGATGACGATGGAGACGGAGTAGCAGATGTAAGCGATCCATTCCCATTAGATGCATCTGAGAGTTCAGACAACGATGGCGACGGTGTTGGTGACAACACTGACGATGATGATGACAACGACGGTGTTGCAGATGTGGATGATATGTTCCCACTTGACCCATTAGAATCCGAGGATATGGATGGCGATGGACAAGGTGACAACTCAGACGCTGATGATGATGGCGATGGAGTCAATGACGGAATCGATGCATTCCCAGGTGATGCCACCGAATGGGTAGATACTGATGGTGACGGAATAGGTGACAATTCAGATGCTGATGATGACGGTGATGGAGTCGACGACGTTGACGATGCATTCCCAATGAATCCATCTGAAACTAATGACCTAGACGGTGATGGCCTTGGTGACAATGCTGACAACGATGATGATGGTGATGGTGATGCTGACTCTACCGATCAGTTCCCATTAGATGCATCTGAGTGGGATGACACAGACGGAGACGGAATTGGTGACAATGAAGACGACGACGACGATGGCGATGGATTCTCAGATTCTAACGAAGATTCTTGTGGATCTGACAGTATGGTTGCTGCATCAACACCTTCTGACTTTGACGGTGATGATATATGTGACGTTCTTGACTTAGATGACAACGACGGTCCATTAGCTAACGTTGATGGTGGAGATGAACCAGGATTCGGCAAGTCCGTTCCAGGATTCCCTGCACTGTTCGCATCTATCGCTCTAATTGGTGCTGCTTTGATCGGCCGCCGAAGAGACGACTGAATCTTATTCAGTCGGACGTAGAACCCAGGTCGGGAGTTTTCTCCCGGCTTGGGTCCAAACTTTATTTTAGTGTGTACATCGAGCAATACATCGGGTAATACTGATAAGGCGTGCTCTAACCACTTAGATTGATAATCATGCCTGGCACCAATAGAGTTGAAATTAGAACCTTAAAAGTTGGGCGTTATGTTGCTCTTGAAGATAGTGCTTACAAAATTCTAAGCATGTCAAAGTCAAAACCAGGGAAGCACGGTTCTGCTAAAGCAAGGATTGAGCTTGAAGATATATTTACTGGACAAAAACGCAGCCATGTAGGTACTGTTACTGATAATATATACGTTCCAGTAATTGAGAAAGGTTCAGCAATCATAACTCATATTCAAGGTTCTGAGGTTCATGCAATGGACAGTAAAACGTACAGTACATTGATTTTACCTCTTGATCCAGCATTAAATCTAGAATCCGGAGGGGAAATCCAATGGATGGAAGCAATGGGTAGATATCGCATTACTCGTGACCACTAAATGACCTATTTTACCTCTTGTAAGTAGTTTTTCTCACGAGAAGTATAAGCATCAGTTATCTTTCCAAGATTCAGAGGCAATGCCATGGCTGATGTTCCAAGTCATATTACTCCTAAGTCTGCTTGGTTACTACTTTTTACTGCACTACTTGCAGTTTCTAGTGCTGGCGCGGTACTGCAATCTATGAGCGATATCCCTCCTATTCTTCGTGCCTCTTGGAGGATGCAGGGGACCGCATTAATTCTTCTCCCTGGATTTATTTTCCAGTTATATTCAATTGAAAGAAACATGTTTTCTAAAAAGGACGTATCAATTATAATTCTTTCCAGTTTTTTCCTTGCGGCGCATTTTGGTTCATGGGTTTGGTCACTTGATCATACTAGTTTAGTTCATAGTTTACTCTTTGTAACAAGCCACCCTCTTGTTGTAGTTTTATTGATGCCAATACTCGGTTCTGCAATTCGCAAAGGTCATGTAATGGGGGCTTCGATTGGCTTCTTTGGAGCGATTTTAACTTTGAAAGATATAGACTCAGGTGGTGAGGTGACATTGATTGGAAACCTATTTGCTTTCATAGGAGCAGTAACTGTAGTTGGTTATCTTTTTTCAGGCCGTTATCTTAGATCTGAAAGGAACATGCCATTATTCATTTATGCCTTCCCTGTGACCTTTCTTTCTGCTATTTGGTTAACCCCCACTTCTATTCTTTTAGAGGGAACAACCTTTTCTCAGACTATCCCTGAAATAGGGGTCTTTGGTTGGCTTGATATTAGTTGGATATTTTGGGTTGGCTATTTGTCATTAGGACCCGGGCTTATGGGGCATACTGGAATTAATGCTGTATTACGTTGGTTCTCTCCACTTATCATCTCAATCGCATTGCTTTTTGAACCTGTCATCGGCGGTGTTATTGGCTGGTTATTGATGGGCGAGATATCATTAGGAATTTGGACAATAATAGGTGGTTGCTTGATGTTATTAGGTGCTATTATGGTCAAAATTGAAGAAGCTAATGAGCAAATAATTGAAGAATTGCCTTCATGAACTAGTGTCTACTCGGGATGGCATGAGTAAGCCCACATTGTTTATTACAAATGATGATGGCATTGAAGCACCTGGGATTCAGCACTTAATTAGAGAATTAAATTCTCATGGTTTCCCTCTATTCGTGTTGGCACCTTCAACTGAACAATCGGCAACTGGTATGCGCATATCTGTCCGGAAAAAAATGAATGTATATAAGAGGCAGGATATTGCAGAAAAATTACAGATTAATACTCAAATTCCTCTGAAAATGTATTCTTTAGATGGCTCTCCATGTGATTGTGTTATTGTAGCATTGGATGGCGGTATCAACGCTCTAGAGCCTGAAATGAGGCCTCTGATGTGTATTTCAGGAGTTAATCATGGCCCAAATCTATCTGTTGATGTCATGCATTCTGGAACCGTATCAGCCGCTCGAGAAAGTGCTCTCTATGGTATGCCTTCTGTAGCCATTAGTTTAGCAACATATGAACATAGTAATTTTGATTATTCAGTTAAAGGTGCAATTCAAGTCATAGATTCTTGTATTGGTTTCCTTCCCAAAGAATTACCTAATGTTCTTAGAAAAAAAGGTTCTAGTTTTTCCCCAGAAATCTCTCCTAGTGGCGACTCAATCAGAGACCATTTCGCTCACGGAAATATATTTCTTAATTTGAATGCACCCTTGGAATGGAACGGTTCATTCAACACCGTTTCTCTCGGCTCCCGTTGGTACAGAAATGCGATCAAGACTCATTACGATGATGAAGATGGTATGGCATTTGAGTTAGGTGCTGCCGAAATTGTCGAAGAAGAAATAACTGATACTGATTGCTTCGCAATTAATTTAGGAGAGTATGCTATATCACCTCTTTCATCTTGGCCAGTAAATCATCCTCTTGGGATGACCAAATCTATGATGGACGCCGCCTCAATATCTGCTAGTAATGGTTTACCATTTTGGTTCAATTTATAATTTATCGAGCATGTATTGTGAAATCGTGATGCAAGAATGACCTTGTAACCATTTTTCTCCAAGAGAAATTTTAGAATATTCTGCAAATTTTTTCATTTCTTCTTCTGTAAACGGCAAATGATCTGATAGCACAAGCCCAATCTTTTCTTTCTTAGCAACTTTTGATATATCTTCCCCATTTACATCTAGAATATTAATTTCGATATTATTCTTTTCCCAGAAATCCATAGTATCAAAGATGTCTCCTCCCGAATGATATATTCCTTGTGTTACTTTCTTGTATTGACCTATTGGAGGAATTGGTTTTTTCATTATTGCTTTTATTTGTCCAGCTATTGATCTTTCATCTGGTCTCACACCCGCTAATTCTTCTCCATCAAAAAATATTCTTCTATTGGGTCCCTCATCTGCTTGAAGGTGTAATGTTATTCTAGTGTCTTTTCTTATTCCATGAGAAATAAAAAGTGCTGAATTAATGGCTCTTACTAGAACATCCATTCTTCCTGAACCGGGCAAATCATTTAAATTCAATTTCCCTGAGCTTGGTGTTTTATGACCAATAATAGCATAATGTCTCTGCAAACTATCACCCGAGATCAAAATCTGCATCATCAATATTCATCATTGATTGCATTTGTCTACGCATCTTCCTATCTCCTTTCATTCCTTTCATCATCTTCTTTGATTTATTCCATTGGCCAATAAGGTCTTTGACTTCTTTCTCGGTACAACCCGAACCTTTCGCAATTCTTCTAATTCTACTATGTTTTAGCAATAGTGGTTCGTCCTTTTCTAACTGAGTCATAGAATCCATAATTACTCTATATTTCTCTAAATTAGCCTGCATTTGCATCTTTTGACCTCTTCCTAGAGCTCCCATACCGCCAAACATTGTATCAGGTAAGTGCGACATTAATTTGTCTACAGTTCCAATTTTACTCATCATTTCCATCTGAGAATACATGTCAGTTAATGTAAATCTTCCTGACATCAATCGTTGTGCTAACCTCATTGCTTCTTCTTGATCCATATCCCCTGGAGCTAAATCAATCAGTCCCTTTATGTCCCCCATTCCTAGAAGCCTTGAAATAAATCTGTCCGACTCAAATTTTTCTAAATCCTTAACCTGTTCTCCTTCTCCTACGAATACAATGGGTGCGCCAGTAGTAGCTACTGCGGAAAGTGCACCACCGCCTCTCGCTGTACCATCCAGTTTAGTTACAATTGTCCCCGTTACCCCTACCAAATCATGGAATGTCTGGGCAACTTTTCCTGCTGCTTGACCTACTTGAGCGTCAATAACTAAGAATCTTTCAGTTGCATTGGCAATTTCTGCAATTTCAATTAGTTCATCTCTTAATTCTTCATCTAAACTATCTCTTCCAGCGGTGTCAATTATAACTACATCTGCAGTCCCTACTTTCTTCAAACCATTTTTCACAATCTTAGCAGCATCTTTTTGATCAGGTTCACCGTAAACTTCAATATTTGTCCCTTCTAATAATTGACACAGCTGCTGATATGCACCTGGTCTATGGACATCTGCTTCAATGACGCCGACTTTAACACCGTGTCTTCTTCTCCACCAGTCGGCCATTTTTGCAGTTGTAGTAGTCTTTCCTTGACCGTATAATCCAACCATTAGTATTGTTTCATTATGAGGCTTAATTTCTCTTGGTGGCCCCAGTATTCTCACTAATTCAGAGTAGATTAGATTCATTGCATGAGTTTCAAGTTTCAGTCCAGGTGGTTTTTCGTCTTCAAGTAACCTTCTTTCTATTCTTTCAGTAATTTCTTTTGACTGCCTTACATTAAAATCTGCTTCTAATAAAGCTCTCCTTAATGATCGACTTAAATCTTTAACAGATTCCTCATCAACCTGTCTTTTTCCCTTCAATAAGCCTATTGAACCAAGAATACGATTCTTGAACCCCTCGAGCGCCACAACCTCGGGTAATGTTAGGGTGGTTTGAAGGTTATTGGAGACGGTGAACTGAAAGGTAGAACCCTATCGCCAATCATGGCAGTTGCTGTGCTTCCAATCTTTCAGATGCAATTTGCCTTTGCAATAGGCCTGTTAGGTGTATACATTGGATGGCGCGGAATCATAGCAAAGATGACTGGATTCTATGATATGGCAGGTGCATTCAAATATCTTCTTTATGGTATTGTTTCAGGAATGATTTTCGCCGTTGCATCTGATGTCCTAGTTCTACAATTCGGTGTTATTGATGCTCAGTTGAATATTTTGATGGCCTTTTTTGTTTCTTTACTTATTGGTTCATCAGAATCCGCCCTTGTTCTATTTTTACTTGGTAGACCTAAGGTTGTTTCTTTGCGCTCCTCAACTCCTTATGGTTGGACTTTAGGGCTAGGAATGGGTGCTATGTTTACTTCTGTGTTAATTGTCCGACTTTTCGACCCTCAATTAACATCTGAGTATTCAGGTTTTGATATTGTTTCGATCATTATTTCATTCTCAATAGCAGCCGTTGCCTGTATCGGTAATGCACAAATTTCTACTTACCAAGGTGTAGGAATTTTGAATTCCCAGAGGTTCAAAACATTCTATCTTAGTTCCATGGCTCGTGGCATCCTGATTCTTGCACTAATACTAACTTTATGGTACCCTCTCATTATCTTATTCATTTCTCCAATAATATTCTATTTTTGGCCAAAATCACAAAAAATCTGGTTGCCTCTAGGAATGACACCCGCTGCCTTGCAGGCATTTCGTCGAACTGTTCGCCAAGATCAAAAAATTCGTATTGCTGCTCAAAATCGTGTTCGTGGAGAGAGGATTTTAGAAGAAGAATAATTTTAGCGAAAAACTGAAAAATATTGCCTAATGATTATATTTCGACTGGTCTAATAAGTATGATTATATCCGTTCTATTGAGGCAGGTGAAATAATGAGAGTAATTATCGCTGGTGCCGGCGAGGTCGGCAGAGGTGTTGCTGAGGCTCTTCGAGAAGAAAAAAGGAGTGTTGCTTTAATAGATCCTGACCCTAGTGCAATAAATGAATCACAATCATTAGATTGCCTATTGGTGACAGGTTCAGTTCTATCTCGAGATTCTCTTCTTAGAGCAGGCATTAATGATGCAGAGATAATTGTTATGGCAACAAATAATGATGAAATAAATCTTCTTTCTTGTGCATTTGCTAAAAGAGTATATAGTGAACAAGTAGGTGATCGTAACGCTTCCGGATTAACCGTAATTGCAGTAATTAGTAATCCTGATTTAATGAATCAAAACAAAGGAGCTGGGCCACTCCAAAAATGGACTCGTGCAGATCACATTGTATGTGCATCTGATGAAATCGTAGATCAATTGGCAGCTGGTTTACTAGCACCTTCAATTGACGAAATACTTGCATTTGGAGATAATTCTTGGATATCTTCAGTCAAGGTAACATCTAAATCTGCTTTAATCGGTGTTAAAACAGGTGAAGCAGGTAATGTATTTGTGGATCTTCCATCAATCTATGCTATTTCTTCTGGTGCAGGTAGAGGGCAATTAACAACAGGTGAAGAAGTAATAGAGGAAGATGATACACTGGTTTTTGTATCCCGTTCGACATCTCAATTTGGACAAATTACAAAGGCAATAGGGTGTATCGATCCAGAACTTCCAGAGAAACCTCAAGTTGCAATTTTTGGTGCCACGCAGTTTGGAAATAAATTTTCACAGCATTATCTTGATATAGGCTCTGAAGTGGTAGTTATTGAGCCAAATTTAGATTTTGCAAATGAATTAGTAGGCTCTCATATAGGGGTAAATAAAAGATTAGATGTTATACATGGAGACCCTCAAGATGAAGACTTGCTTAGGGAATTAGGAATAGATCAACAGGATATTTCAATAGCTGCATTAGATGATGATAATCTTAACATAGCTATTTCCATGCGTGCTAAAGACAAAGGTGTTTCAAGAACGGGCCTCTTACTAAATGATAGAGCGTTGGTTGAAGCGGTGCAAAGAATAGGGCTAACTCGTCCAATTAGTAGACGTTTAGTAACTGTTACTTCAATACTTAAATCAATCCATATGAATGTGCCTGGGGCTTATCAGTCAATACCAACAATCCCTGAATTAATCTCTATGTCAGCAACTCTGAGCTCAGAAAATAATTTAGTTAGTCGAAGTATTTCTGATGCCGAGAAAAAAATAGGATGTAGGATTGTGATGGTTGAGAGATTAAATGAAGAAGGACTACTAGATGTTCTAATTCCAAATCAAATCGAGATTCTTGAGATGTCCGATAAGATTTATATTTTCTTAGAAAAATCCGATATAAAACGAGTTGAGAGGTCTTTGGAGAACTAATAATGCGTTGGGATGTAATTGGTTTAGTACTAGGTTGGACGATTAGAGTAGTTTGCGTCCCCCTTTCTTTAGTTGGTATATTCAGTTTCTATACCGAAGGTCAAGAATATGCCATTAAAACGTACTTAATCCCAATAATTATTGCCGCCGTTGTTAGTCAATGGTTTATTTTCCGATCGAGGAAAAATACTAGTCATCAGAGAGTTAGAGATAGGGAGGCCTTCGCCTCGGTCGCACTGGGATGGATACCAGTTATTGTTCTAGGTTCAATGCCATTTTGGTTTGGCGGGACTTTCTATGGCCCTTACCACTTCGGTGAGGTGAGCTTCATAGAAATTCTTCGTGGACTTTTATATTCATGGTTTGAATCAATGTCAGGTTTCACTACTACCGGAGCTACTGTCATAGATTCTTCAGTAAGTCCTGTTTGTATTAATGCTTTAGAAAATATGGTGGGTGAAGATTTAGATTGTATTGCTGAGCAAAAAAGAAGTATTATTCTGTGGCGTTCTCTGACTCAATGGCTTGGAGGTATTGGGGTAATAATGCTCGGATTAATGATATTTTCCAGTATTCTAGGCGGGGGAATGAGTCTAGCAAGAGCTGAACTAACAGGTCCATCATTATCTAGATTAGGTCCAAATTTACAGTATACTGCTAGGAGATTATGGTTAATTTATACTGTTCTCACAGTTTTTGAACTGGGATTATTGTATTTTGTAGGAAAAATGTCGATTTTTGATTCTATTAATTATTCAATGACAACCCTTGCATCAGGTGGTTTTGGTACAACTGATGCTGGTATAACTGCGTTTGATTCTGTATTGATTGAATCAATCATAATGGTTTTCATGCTGATTACATGTATTAACTACAGCCTTTATCATCTTATCATTGCAGGTAGGACAAAAGAGGCATTGAAGGATGAAGAATTGAGAGTTTACCTTTTGATAGTCTTAGTCGCTTGGATTGCAATGTCAGTAAATCTTCTTCGCACTGACAATTATGGCTATAGTTTCCTCGAGACTCTAAGGCATACTGCTTTCCAAGCGATTTCCATTTCTAGTACTGGTTATTCATCAACTGACTTTTCTACTTGGCCCGTATTCAGCCAATTCGTTCTACTCATATTGATGATTATTGGTGCTTCGGCTGGTTCAACTGGTGGTGGTCTTAAAGTACTACGGATTCGTCTTGCCTTCGAACTCGCTAAAAGAGAAGTTTTGCGGATTATTCAACCAAAGAAAGTTATTGCAATGAGAGTTAATGAGGAAGTAATTGACGAAGAACAAGTATTCATCGTATTAGGAATGATCAGTGCTTGGTTAGTTCTTGCAACGTCTTCAATGTTATTTATTTCATTCATAGAGCCCAGTTGGAGTCTAGATGATGTACTTTCAGTAGTAATTTCATGTCTCGGTAATACTGGTCCCGCACTCGGAGAATATGGGCCAACTGCCACATGGTCTAGTATGAACGAGGTTACAATATTTTGGACATCTATACTAATGTGGTTTGGTCGTCTCGAGTTACTAACAGTTTTGGTACTTTTACATCCTAAAACATGGAGCGACTCGAGTTGATTAGAATGAATCAAGTCTAAACTGAATCCCTGCATTTTCATTCTTCTTTTCTTCTTCTTTTTCTATTTCTTGAGTTTCTGTTATCGTTTCAAATTCTTCTTCATTGTTTACTTCATCAAATGCTTTTAGAATCTTTAAACCAAGAGGCTTTGACTTAGCAATGCCATATAACGATAGATGTTCTTCAACAGTTAGACCTAACTTTATTGATAATGACAGATCCATAGGGTCTCCTCCTATATCTGGGTCGTGAATTGCCAATAGATTTGGCCATAATTCTTCTCTGACCGAAGCTCTACTTGTATCCAGTTGCTTGCTTAGATTATCTATTACTGATCCTGTAAGGATTGTATTTGATCTTCTTAAAAAGTTCGGATAAGTAATGAATGGTTCTCTTGCCGAGTCTATTGGTTTCATTGCTACAGCCGCCTGTGCAGAAAGTACTGACCCCCAATACCAAGATCTATACGCCCTATTTCTGAATTTTGTTGCAAGTGCCCTGTCAGCATTAACCATTGCAGGACTTATTTTTTCCAATGTTCTATTGTCAAATATATTTTGATTATTCCATATAAACCATGAAATCATTTGATCGGGATCTTTGTCCGAATTAAGCAATATTTTTCCAGCATCTTTTCCAGATCTACTTTTATATACTTCTTTTAATGCCTTGAAGACATCTATTTGTGAATCTCTAATTGCAACAGAAGCAAGGTCTTGAACTGCTTGCAGATCTATGTGTTTCCCTGCAATTACAGTTACTGCCTGTAAGTCTCTAATTAGAGCTCTAAGATCTCCAGGGTTCCCTTGAATTAATTCTTCTAATGCATTCGGATCTATTGAGTGCCCTTCTGAATCGAGTACTCTACGAGCAATTTTCCTCATATGCATCTTCTCGACTCTCTTGAATATAATCTGGTCAGCAAGTTTCAATAGTCGCTTTTGATTTGTTTTCCAATTTCTACCACTACCCCACAGTCTCATTGGGTTATTACAAGTCATAATTATCGGTTGTTTACTTTTTGATAGGAGTTCCATTAGTTCTGCTTTTCCTCCTGAGTCTCCCTTCAAACTCACTTCATCTCCAATAATTTTTTTCTCGATAGTTTCATCTTTTAATTTCGCAAAACTTCCACTTAAATGGTCTACTTCATCCAGCAATATCAGCGTCTTTCCATCTCCAGAAGAATTTCCTGCAAATTGTTCTAATGAAACATGTTGAGAGCCTCTTGTTGCAGCCTTTCTTATCGCAGCAGCATTCCTTTCTTCCGAGGCATTTAGTTCGATAACAGTCCACCCTTTTTCATCCCCAATTGCTTTGGCCAACGTAGTCTTACCTACCCCTGGTGGTCCAGATAATAAAATTCCCTTTTTTTCTGGAGGTTTCTTCGAGTCCCACTGATCAAGCCATATTCTAATCCTTCGTAATTGCGACTCGTTTCCTTCCATACTTTCTATCGAAGAAGGTCTATATCGCTCAGTCCAATCTTCGACCAAGTGTTCGTCCACAGTTCTTCCCTAAGTTGGCACTTATTGAAGATTCGTTAGAATAAAGATGAAATATTATTTGAATTGATAAGAACTAGCAGTTCTTTCATTCCAGTTCTAACTTGTTTCTGATCATCTCTTCTTCTTACAGTAACTGTATCATCTTCAAGTGTTGTATGGTCTACAGTTACTGCCCAAGGAATGCCTATTTCATCAGCTCTAGCATATCTTCTTCCTATTGATTTACTTGAATCTATTAATGCTGTAATTCCTTTCATACTATTGATATTTGAATTCAAAGTTCTTGCAGCCTCTCCCATTCCATCCTTTTCGAATAATGGTAAAACAATCAAATCTGCAGGAGCGACTGACTCGGCCAGTCTCAAAACATTATATTTTTCTCCTTCTTTTTCTGTTTCCTCATAGGCATGATCTAAAATATGCCAGATAATCCTATCTATCCCAAATGCAGGTTCAATTACATGAGGAGTAAACCACTCACCAGATATACTATTCTGCACAGTTTTTCTCTCTACCATTTCTGCCGTTATCTCCACTTCTGTTCCGTCTTCTATTGTCAAATTAAATGGGAATTCACTAGGTAAAGAATCCATGTTTTCTAATGATTTTAGTACGAGTCCAGCCTTTGACCTAAACATCGGCCCCATTATTGAGGTGTTAGGGGCTAAGATCTCTTTTGATTCTACTCTAGGAGTTTCAAACTCCCTCCATGCTCTTAGTGAATTTGAATTTGAATATCTTTCATGTGCTAGTAAATCATGACATGTTCTATTCGCAATACCTACACATTCTATCCAACCATGTTCCCCTAATATCTCACAATCCCAACAATCTTCTGCATAATGTGCCATCTCAGTTCCCTCGTGCTGTCTGAATCTTATCTTAGAAGGATTAATCCCTACATTTATCAAGAAATCCCATGTTTTAGACAGAAAATAAGCAACGGTCTGGTCCTTTATCAGCCCCTTAGAATGAGCTTCTGTGAAGGATATTTCTACTATTCTGGACTCCTTTCCCTTTGGATCGGGAATCAGACTAATGATTTCTTTTTTCATTGAAATATCGACTGGTGGTGGGTTCTCAGGATCTATGAAATATTCTAATTCTGCCATATTAAATTCCCTTAACCTAATCATGCCTTGTCTTGGGCTTATTTCATTACGATAGCCTTTACCTGTCTGGATCGCTCCAAATGGTAATTTCTGTCGGAAATGACGATATAATGAAGGATAAAGCATGAACATTCCTTGGGCGGTTTCAGGTCTCATATACGCCTGTCTACTAGACTTCATTGCGCCTATTTTTGTCCCAAACATCAGATTCATTGGTTTAGCTTCTGTCCATTTCTCTTCTCCACAGTTTGGACATTTGATTTCATTTTCAGATAGAATTTCATCAATCTCTTTTGAATTTAGAGTGTCGGGATTTGGATGATTGTTTTCGACTAATTGGTCTGCCCTGAATGCGCTCGAACATTTAATGCATTGAGTCATCAGATCATTAAATTCACCTACATGGCCACTTGCAATAAGCACAGGTTCAGGAGTTATTGTAGGTGAATCTATCTCTACTATGTCTCCATTAGCAGTCCAGTGTTCTACCCAATTTTGAATCACTTTTCTCCTGATTGAAGCACCTACAGGCCCATAATCAATCAATCCAGAAACACCACCATAGATTTCGAATGCTGGTAGGACAATACCCCTTCTTTTCAGCATCGCTGAGAGTCTCTCAATCCGTTTCTCATCTGCCATACTATGAACCTTTGACACAGCATTCACCTTTCAAGCCATCCTTAGATTCTTAACTTAACAACACATAATTGGATGGATTTCAAATTTCTACTAATTAAAAAATTAGATGTATAAAGTACTATTCTAATCCAACATTATAAGTACTCAGTCGATACGCTTAGGGTCGCGGTGTAGGAAAAAAATGCCAAATATAGAATATATAACAGAAGTTATGGAGACCGAAGATCTCCTTGATAAGTTATGTCCACCTGTTAGAAATTGGTTCAAGGACAAGTTTCCAGACTTCACTCATCCTCAAAAAGTTGCTATACCTAGTATCATGGATGGGCAACATCTTTTGCTTTGTTCTCCTACTGGTTCTGGAAAGACACTGACTGCCTTTCTCACGGTGATTAATGATTTAGTTAGTAAATCTCTTGATGGTAGTCTAGATAATTCTGTTCAGTGCATGTATATATCCCCAATTAAAGCCTTAGCAAATGATATACAGAAAAATCTCATCGGTCCTTTGACAGAAATAAAAGATAGCTATCTCCCCTCTCGTGCAAAAGACATTACTGTTGGTCTTAGAACTGGAGACACTCCTCAAAAAGATAGAGAAAAAATGCTCAGAAAACCTCCTCATATTTTGATTACAACACCTGAATCTCTTGGTCTAGCGTTGGCAAGTAAAAGATTCAGGCCTATCTTGAATGACATGAAATGGATGATTATTGATGAAATGCATTCTCTAGTTCCAACCAAAAGAGGAACGCATTTGTCCTTGAGTCTTGCATTGATGGATTCTGTTATTGATTCTGATGTTCAAAGAATTGGAATTAGTGCAACAATGGAACCTTTGGATGCTGTTGCTGAGTATTTAGTCGCATCAGATAGTCGAGACAGTGATGCGAACCCTCAGAAAGTTACAATAGCGAAAATATCAGGTTCTCGTGACCTTGACCTTGATATTATTCTCCCAACTCCTAGATTTGCTTCAACACCCATTAAAGAAATTCTAGACCATAATGTGGATCGAATTAAAGAATTAGTAGAAGCACATACTACTACTCTTGTTTTCGTAAATACAAGGAATATGACTGAGACAGTAGTTCAGAAACTGAAGATTGCTGGCCTATTGGGAGTTGAAGGACATCATGGTTCGATGGATAAAGCAATTCGATTGGACGTTGAACAGCGTTTGAAAAATGGATATCTGAGATGCGTAGTCTCATCAAGCAGTCTTGAGATGGGTATAGATATAGGATCGGTTGACTTAGTAATACAAGTTGGTTCACCCGGTAGTATAGCTACTGCATTACAACGTATAGGGAGAGCAGGACACCAAGTGGGCGGTCTTCCCCGTGCACGTTTCTTACCAATCTCTCCTCATGACTTGTTAGAACTTGTTGCTCTTCAAACTGGTATTTTGAGAGGCTCTATGGATCTACTTAAATTCCCTGAAAATTGCCTTGATGTTTTAGCCCAATTCTTAATTGGTTTATCTATAATTAAAGAATGGGATATTGATGATGCTTACAAATTAGTTACAGCATCTTGGCCATACAGAAATTTATCAAAGAATGATGATTATATCGAAGTACTTGATTTGTTAGAGGAAGAGAGAAGGATCTGGATTGATTGGGAAGATAATAAATTTGGTAAACGCGGTTTCGCTCAAATGATTTACTATACAAATATCGGAACCATAGCTCCAAACAATAATTATCTTGTTTTCACATCTGATGGGACTATGGTTGGACAACTTTCTTCTAGTTTCGTTTCTAGTCTAAGAAGTGGTGATGTATTCTTACTAGGTGGCTCTACTTATAGAGTCAGTAATATTCGAGGAACTAGAGTTAATGTAACTCCTGCAACCGGTTATAGGCCAACCATACCATCATGGACTGGTGAAGCAAATAGTAGAACTCATGAATTAAGTCAAGAAGTACTTGAGTTGTTGGAAGAGATAGCAACTTATACTCGGTTGGAAAAAGATCCAATGACGATATTTTCAGATATTTTAGGCCTTAATAGGCCAGTTGCACATGCAGTTTCAGGCTTTTTCCAGGAACATGTCGCTACTACCTTTCAGGTACCTGGTAATGATTTAATTTTAGTTGAACAAGTCGAGGCGCCACTTCCGACTTATATTGTCACAACTTGTCGTGGCCGTGCCTTTAATCTCGCCCTTGGCCATCTTTTTGCTGGTATTGCAACTAATGATAATATAATTATTCATGAACTTTCATTCGATGAAAATGGATTTATGATTAAATTAAGTCATGAGGTTGAAATATCACTTATTCCTGAAATCTTCAAGAAAGGAAATAGTAAGGATGTTTTGCAAAAACATATGATGGAATCGCAATTATTCGCAAAAAGATTCCGTGAGATTTCTAGTCGTAGTATGCTAAATCCTAGAAGAATAGGAGCCGAAGAAGTAAGCCCTAAACAGTTCCAACAGAGGGCTGAGCAGATTATGCAGAAACACAGACAGATGGAAGATTCTGTTCTTATTAGAGAAACAATGAGTGAAATTCTTCATAATGATCTTGATATGAAACAACTTGAATTATTTATCAATAGAATGGATAGTGAAGATGTCCGTATTGTTCATCGTCGAGTGAAAATGCCTTCTCCATTGGGAATGACATTATTTATGTCCTCATTTGAAGATTTATTATCTCTAAGGACACGAGCATATTTGATCAAAGATGTAGACCCTGAAATCCTTCGTCGTTTATTAGGCGCTCGTTCTTTAGCAACAGATTTAGATAAATCAAGAATGACTGATTATTATAATTCAAAGATTTCTGAGCCGCTTAATGCCAACGGGCTTCTTAGATTGATGGATATGGGCGGAGGTCTTAACAAAGAATTATCCAACCCACTATATGGTCATAAATTAAAGAATATAGATATTAACAAAGTTAGAGAATGGGTGAGGGAATTAGCAGAACGTGGATTGATTACCAAAGTTCGAGGAACTGGCCACGAACAAATAGACCAGAAATGGTTCTCTATGAGAATGGCTGATGTTCATGGTACACTGGGCTGTTTAGCAGTAGCTGGTGGTTCTGACCTGGATGATATTCGGGAACTCTATACCGGCGGACTTACCTTCGAAGTTGGCAATGGATATGATGGATTTGAACCCAAAGAATGGAAACGAAAAAATCTATCCGACCCTCAGGATTGTTTGAGGATGAAATTATTAGATATGCTGGGTTCTGAAGGACCACAAGTATCTGATATTTTGTGTGAGCGTTTACCTTTCCCCAAGGCTCAAGTTGAAGCAGTATTGCAAGAATTAGAAATGAAAAATTTAGTATCTATAGGATTCTTTACTCAGACAGATGAAGGAGAATATATTCTTCGGGTTGATGAATATAGGATTACTGGAGGCAGTGTCGAAGTTGTAGACTATCGGACTCTTCAAAATCATCTTCTTGCTAAATCATTCAAAGAATATGTGGAACCATCAGATGCTATTAGGAATCTAACATTAGTACAGAGAAGGGATGAACTACTTCATAGAGTTAAGAATTATAGGTTTAGAGACTGGAAAGACATAAAACATGATTCATCTATATTCAATGGAAGGTTGCTACATAATCGTGTAGGATATACTATGAAAGA
>Ga0208764_10000579_pt1 | contig 23497 bp, 22 predicted proteins | sample ETNtaG_18_FD_185762 | JGI IMG/M metagenome (GOLD analysis project Ga0208764, IMG submission 185762) | Marine microbial and viral communities from oxygen minimum zone, Eastern Pacific Ocean - ETNP201302SV91 (SPAdes) (version 2) | ecosystem: Environmental > Aquatic > Marine > Oceanic ... | reverse complement strand
TCAATTTCCTTCTCAAAGTAGTTTTTTAATTCAAAGTAAGAATTCTTGGCTTCTTTTTTTAAAGGTATTACATTTCCCATAAGATAATCTAATTTTAATTTAATAAGATAACAATCAGGAAGTTTATGTCATTAATGACGCATGAGCATATACAACCTGTGGTAGCTTTATAACTTTACATAAACTTTTTATGAGATTAAAACTATGATAACTAATTAACTCATCCATGTTTTCGATATTTAAAAAAAAAATTGTTGTTCCTCATATAAGGCTTTCTGGCGTTATAGGCAATGTTGGGAAGTTTAAACAAGGCATAGATTTTTCTAGTCAACAAGAAATAATCAAAAAAGCTTTTTCTTTAAAAAAAATTAAATCTGTAGCAATCTCAATTAATTCTCCTGGAGGATCTCCAGTACAATCGCATCTTATTTACAGTTACATAAGAAGCTTGGCGAAAAAGAAAAAAATTAAAGTTTTGGTGTTTGCCGAGGATGTTGCTGCTTCAGGAGGTTACCTAATAGCTTGTGCGGGAGATGAAATATATGCGAATTCCAGCTCAATTATAGGCTCGATTGGAGTGATTTATGCATCTTTCGGCTTTCAAGATATGATAAAAAAAATTGGTATACAAAGACGAGTTTATACTGCTGGAAAAAACAAAAGTACGCTAGATCCTTTTGTTGAAGAAAAAGAAGAAGACATTAAAAGATTAAAAAATATTCAATTAGATTTACATAAAGATTTTATAAATGTTGTGGAAAAAAGCAGAGGAACAAAATTGAATACCAAAACTGGCATAGATTTGTTTACAGGAGAATTTTGGTCTGGTTCGAAAGCTAAAAGTCTAGGCTTGATTGATGGATTGGGAAATGCTGATGAAGTTTTAAAAGAAAAGTTTGGAGAAAATGTTGTTATAAAAAAATTCGAAAAACAAAAAAGTTGGATTGCTAAAAAACTTTCTTCTGGTCAAACCAATCAACTCGAAAGACTTTTGTCTAAATTTGAAGAAAAAGAAATTTGGCAAAAATACGGTTTATAATGCCAAAGAAAAAAAAAAATATAAAAAACAAAAAAAAATTGAATATGGTAACTTTTCAAGATTCTATAATGAATCTTCAAAAGTTTTGGAGCAAAAATGGATGTGTAATATTGCAACCATATGATATGGAGGTTGGTGCTGGAACGTTTCATCCCGCAACAACTTTAAGATCTTTAGGACCTAATCCATGGAAAGCCGCATATGTTCAGCCTTCTCGAAGACCAACAGACGGAAGATATGGAGAGAATCCGAATAGACTTCAGCATTATTATCAATTTCAAGTTATAATCAAACCTTCACCAAAAGATATAAAAAAACTTTATCTTAAAAGTTTAGTCAATGTAGGAATAAATTATTTAGAACATGACATTAGATTTGTTGAGGATGACTGGGAAAGCCCAACTTTAGGTGCCGCAGGGCTTGGCTGGGAAGTTTGGTGTGATGGAATGGAAATTAGTCAGTTTACATATTTTCAACAAATGGCAGGCATGGAGTGCAATCCTGTTTCTGTAGAACTAACTTACGGACTAGAAAGAATAAGCATGTTTGTCCAAAAAAAAAATAGTGTTTTTGATTTAATTTGGAATAATGAGGGAGTTAAGTACAAAGATGTTTTTTTAGATTCTGAAAAACAATTTTCAGCTTATAATTTCGAATTTGCTAATACAGATTCTTTGTTTACTATTTTTGATTTAGCGGAAAAAGAATGTCACATGTTGAACGAAAAAAAACTTCCTTTACCAGCATATGACCAATGTTTAAAAGCCAGTCATGTATTTAATTTACTAGATTCAAGAGGAAAGATTAGCGTTGCAGAAAGAGCCAACTATATTTCACGAGTAAGAGATATGGCCAAAAACTCTGGAAAGACATGGCTAGAAACAATGATTAAAAATGGCTGAATTTTTTTTGGAATTATTTACTGAAGAAATTCCTTATGGACTTCAATCTGAGGCGAGGTCAAATTTAAAAAAAACTGTAGAAAAAGTATTTGAAGATAAAAAGATCCATTTTAAATTTGTAAAAGTTTTTTCAACCCCAAAAAGATTAGTATTATTTTCGGAAGGACTTCCTCTTGCTATTGAAAAGAAATCTGAATCAATAAGAGGACCAAGAGTTGGGGCTTCAGAGCAGGCATTAGACGGTTTTGCCAGATCTCATAATATTGAAAAAGAAAATTTATATAAAAAAAAGACAGACAAAGGAGAATTTTATTTTATAGACACAAAATCTATAAAATCCGATTTATACCACTTATTAGAGCAACTGATCCCCGAAACTCTCAATAGTCTTGTATGGAAAAAATCTATGCGATGGTCTAACCATGAACTTTTTTGGGGCAGACCATTAAAATCTATTTGTTCAATATTCAATGGCAAACCTTTAATATTTAACTATTTTCATCTCACAAGTGGCGATGTTGTATTTTCAGACGAAATTTTAGAAGAAAAACTAAAAAAAATTAAAAATTTTAAAGACTATTTGTCTGTTTTAAAAAGCAGCGGAATCACTCTTGATCATGACGAAAGAAGAGAAAGTATTAAAAAAAAGTTAGAAAGTATTGCAAATACGAAAGGGTTCGAGGTCGATCTCGACGAAAAACTTTTGGATGAAGTTACAAATATTGTAGATAGTCCTCATATTTTAATGGGCAAGTTTGATGAAAAGTTTTTAAAAATTCCAGAAGAGATTCTGATAATTACAATGAAAAAGCATCAAAAATATTTTCCAATATTTAATAAAAATAAAGAATTAATAAACTTTTTTTTTATTGTGGCTAATCTTCCAGATAAAAAAGGGTTAATAAAACTAGGAAACGAAAGGGTGATTTCTGCCAGATTGGAAGATGCTAAATTTTTTTGGGAAAATAATAAAAAGAAAAATTTAGTTAAACAAATTAACAAATTGAAAAACATATTGTTTTTTGAAAAACTTGGAACGATTTACGATAAGACACAAAGACTAAGAAAACTTGGTTCAATGATTTCAGATCAGTTAAGCATTTCTAAAGAGAAGGTTGAGATTACAGCATCAATTTGTAAATCAGATCTTGTATCAGAATTAGTTAAGGAGTTTCCTGATTTACAAGGAACAATGGGAAAATATTTTGCTTTAGAGCAAGGGTTTGAAAAAAATATTGCAGATGCAATTTGTGAACATTATTTTCCTTTAGGAATACACGGAAAATCTTCAAAAAAAATTTTAAGCAGTGCAGTAGGTATTATTGATAGAGTGGATACCCTGGTAGGTTTTTTTGGAATCAACGAAAAACCTTCCAGTTCAAAAGATCCTTTCGCTTTACGGAGAGCTGCAATTACTTTACTAAAAATAATATTAGAAAATAAAATTGAAGTTAAGCTAAACGACTTACTTAAAAACTCCGCACAACTTTATGGGGAACAAAAAATTAATTTAACTAATAAAAATTTGATAGAGGAAATTTTACTATTTTTAAAAGAAAGAACAAAAAATTTATTAAAAGACAAAGGAGTTAAATCAGATATTATCGAAGCGGTTCTATCTTCTCATCGTGGTGATAATTTTTTAGCTTTGTATCAAAAAGGATTGGTATTAAACAAACATTGTAAATCGGAATCTTATCAAAATATGGTTGCTTCTTTTAAAAGAGCATCAAACATCTTGAATCAAGAAAAATCAGACAATAAAAAATTAATTGGACAGCCAGATTCAATTTTATTTAAAACTGAAGAAGAAAAAGAGTTATATGAAAAAATAGATGAGATTAGAAAATACTTTTCGATTAGATCAACAAAAGAAGATTATGAAGAAACCATTAAATATCTGTCAAACACGGTGTCTGCTACCAATAATTTTTTTGAAAATGTTATTGTTAATGATGCAAATTCAGATATAAAAGAAAATCGTTTAGAATTACTAAAGATGTTTTGTCAAACTTTTAATATTTTTATAGATTTTTCAAAATTAGAAGGTGTTTAATTGAAAAACTTTATTTACAGATTTAACAATAAAACTAAACCTAGAACGAATGATAAAAGTTTGTTGGGTGGGAAAGGTGCCAATCTAGCTGAAATGGGCAAACTGGGTTTGCCGGTACCACCTGGTTTTACAATTTCTACAGAGATGTGTGAATTTTTTTATAAAAATAAAAAAAAAATTCCCAAATCATTATTATCTAAAATTAAAAAAGAAATAAAAATTATAGAAAAATTAACCAAAAAAAAATTTGGAGATCTAAATAATCCACTTTTGTTATCAGTAAGATCGGGAGCTCGTGTTTCAATGCCAGGCATGATGGATACTATTTTAAATTTGGGACTTAATGATAAAACGGTCAAGTCGCTTACAAACACAACTAGCAATGCAAGATTTGCAAACGATAGTTATAGAAGGTTTATTCAAATGTATAGCAATGTGGTGTTGGGGGTTGAATCGTATCTTTTTGAGGAACTGATAGAAAATTACAAACATACAAAAGGAGTTTTGCAGGACACCGATCTAGATGCTAATGATTGGCGAGATTTAATTGTTGATTTTAAAAAATTGGTTAAAAGCAAGGCACATAAAAACTTTCCCCAAGATATATATGAACAATTGAGCGGAGCAATAAGCGCGGTTTTTCTTTCTTGGGACAGTCAACGCGCAAAAACTTACAGAAGACTTAATCAAATACCAGATCATTGGGGTACAGCAGTAAATGTACAGTCTATGGTGTTTGGAAATATGGGAAATGATTGTGCTACTGGAGTAGCATTTACAAGAGATCCATCCACGGGCGAAAATTATTTTTTTGGAGAATATTTAATCAATGCACAGGGAGAAGACGTAGTTGCGGGAACTCGCAACCCACAACACATCACAAAGAAAGCAAGAATTAAATCAAAAGTCAAAGAACTTTCTCTACAGGAAAAAATGCCACAAGTTTATTCAGAATTGAAAAAAATATTTTATAAATTAGAAAAACATTACCGTGATATGCAAGATATAGAATTTACAGTCGAAAAAGGAAAACTTTGGATGTTACAAACTAGATCAGGGAAAAGAACTGCTAAAGCAGCTGTTAAAATTGCTGTAGACATGGTTCAAGAGAAATTGATATCCAAAAAAGAAGCATTGTTAAGAATAGATCCAAACACACTAGACTCTTTGCTTCACCCAACTTTAGATGAAAAAGCTGAAAAGAAAATAATTGCCAAAGGTTTACCGGCATCACCAGGTGCGGCCAGTGGTAGAGTAACCTTTTCTTCAGATGAAGCGGAGAGACTTAAATCTTTAATGCAAGAAACTATATTAGTTAGAATTGAAACATCGCCTGAAGATATACATGGTATGCATGCCTCAAATGGAATTTTGACTTCAAGAGGGGGAATGACAAGTCACGCAGCTGTAGTTGCAAGAGGCATGGGTAAGCCTTGTGTTTCTGGATCTAGTCAAATTTATGTAGATTATCAAAAAAAAATATTTAAGTCAGAAGATATCACCGTCAAAGAAGGTGATGTAATCACAATTGACGGAGGCTCTGGCAAGGTGATGCTTGGCAAAGTTCCAACGGTAAAACCAAACTTATCGGGAGATTTTAGCAAAGTTATGTCATGGGCTGATGAAGTGAGAAAATTAAAGGTCAGAACAAATTCTGAAACACCAGCGGATACCAAAGTCGCAAGAGAGTTTGGTGCGGAAGGGATCGGTTTATGCAGAACGGAACATATGTTTTTTAACGAAGAAAGAATTTTATATATGAGAAAAATGATATTATCTAAAACTAAAGAAGATCGACTAGATTCGCTTAAAAAATTGTTGCCTCATCAACGGAATGATTTTTTCAAAATATTTAAGATCATGAATGGTTTGCCAGTCACTGTGAGATTGTTAGATCCTCCGTTACACGAATTTTTACCCAAAACAACAAAAGAAGTAAATGAAGTTGCTCAATCTTTTAATTTGAGCGAAGCTGATATCAAAGGAAGAATTAATGAACTTCATGAGCAAAACCCCATGCTTGGGCACAGAGGATGTAGATTAGGCATTTCCTTTCCAGACATCTACGAAATGCAATGCGAAGCAATTTTCGAAGCTTTGGTTGAATGCAAAAATAAAAAAATCAAATTGGTTATACCAGAAATTATGATTCCTCTTGTTTCAACAGCAGCAGAAATTCAAATACTAAAAGATTTAGTTGATAAAATAGCAAAGGCAATTCAAAAGAAACACTCAATAAAAATAAAATATTATGTTGGAACTATGATTGAACTTCCAAGAGCCGCTCTAAGAGCCAATGATATTGCGAAATTTGCAGATTTTTTTAGTTTTGGAACAAATGATTTAACCCAAACTACTTTTGGAATTAGCAGAGATGATTCTGGTAAATTTTTAAATGATTATGTGGAAAATAAAATTTTTAATAGAGATCCTTTTATCGAAATTGATGTAAGAGGAGTTGGAGAGTTAATTAAGATGGCCACGGAACGCGGAAGGAAGCAAAAAAAATCTCTCAAATTAGGAATTTGTGGTGAACATGGGGGCGATCCAGCAAGTATTGAATTTTGTGAAAAAGCTAAATTAAATTATGTTTCTTGCTCTCCATATCGAGTTCCAATCGCACGTTTAGCTGCAGCACAAGCTTACTTAAAGAAGCAAAAATAGTTTATTAGATCTCTAGTTTAAAATTGATTGCTAGCGCACTATGAGTAATTTGTCCAACAGATATTCTTTTAACTCCAGTCGAGGCAATTTTTTTAACATTTTTTAATGTAACGCCTCCTGAAGCTTCAGTTTCGTAAAGTCTATTTGACAATTTTACTCCTTTTCTAAGATTTTTAAGATTCATATTATCAAATAATATTGTATTAAATTTTAAATCCATAATTTTTTTAAACTGGTTAATGCTATCCACTTCAACAGTAATTTTTTTACCCTTCTTATTTTTGATGGTTCTTTTGACTAAATTTCTTATATTTCCATCTATGGCGATATGATTATCTTTTATTAAAATTTCGTCACTTAGATTAAATCTGTGGTTAGTTCCGCCACCTAATCTAACCCCATATTTTTGTACTAATCTTAGATTCGGAGAAGTTTTTCTTGTACAGCAAATCTTACAAGGTTTCCCTTTTACTTTGTCTACAAACTTTCCTGTAGTGGTTGCTACTCCTGAAATTAGACTTAAGAAATTAAGAGCCACTCTTTCACCTTTCAAAATTTCTTTAGCATTTCCAATTATCTCGGCAACAACTTTACCCTTTTTTATTTTAGAACCATCTTTTGTTTTTGATTTAAAAATAATTTTTTTATCCAATATTTTAAAAATTGTTTTAGCAAAATTTATTCCACCAACTATACAATTTTCGTTACAAATAATTTTTGTTTTTATTTTTTCTTTTTTTTTGATTTGGTTGCTGGTAATATCGCCATACGGGTATAAATCTTCAGCAAGAGCTTTTTTGACTATATTTTTAATGTATTTTTGATTTATTGATAATTTTTTCATTTATTTTTTTTACAAACAGCAAGAAAATATCCAAGATGCCAATCACTAAATTGACACTGCAGCAATTTTGGCGCAGCATCGTTTTGAGTCGTCATAATTTCTATTTTTGAAATGACATTAATATTTGAATTATCAATAGCTTTTAATGTGCCTTCTCTGACGTGAGGCATGTTCCAATCATCAATAATTAGTACAAAAACTTCGTCAAGAGCAGGCTGCACAATATCAACGCCATCGTAATGATCTTTAACTTCATGAGGACCATCAAAGACATATATATTAAACTTACCTACTTCTTTGTAATCTATTTTTCTAAAGTCAGATTCTATGAATTTAAAATCTATTTTTTCTGAAATTATTTTTTTGATATTTCCGTGAAATGAGGTTTTCGGGCTTGTTACATTGAGAGAAGGATTAATTGTTTTTGGGTCGGAAAATTGAGACCAGTCATCAATACATAAAGTTTTGACTGTATTACCATAAAGGGCGGAGCAAGCTGTGGATCCTGCCCAACATCCTATTTCTAAGTATCTTGGATTGTCGATTAAAGAAATCAAATTATTAATAAGATATCTATACTTTTTTCCTGACATTCCTGGCATAAATTTTATCCAATCTGGAATTTTTGTTTGCACGGCCAGGGATTGAAAAAATGCGGTTCGAAGATTTTTTGAGTAATAATTTTCATCAAAATTACCTTCAAATTTAATTGATGTTTCTTCTGTGGGAGGTAAAAAAATTTTGTTACTCATAAATTTTTTAACAAAACTAAAGCTCTAATATAAAAATTCAGCAAAGTTTTAGTGATTACGACCAACCGCAACCATACGCTCAACAGCTCTTTGAGCTTTTTTAATAATTATTTCAGGTATAAGAATTTCGTTAGTTTCTTTTTCAAGACATTCCAATACTTTTGGCAGGCTGATTGTTTTCATGTAAGGGCATAAATTACATGGTCTGATGAACTGAACATTTGGATTATTAACTTGCACATTATCACTCATTGAACATTCGGTTACCAACATAACTTTTTTTGGCTGGTTGTTTTTAACATACATGCTCATGCCTGAAGTAGAACCCGTAAAATCTGAAGCAGCAATAACTTCTGGTGGACACTCTGGATGAGTAAGAACTTTGATTCCGGGATTTTGTTTTTTTATATCTTTAATTTCTTGTGCACTAAATTTTTCATGGACAATACAAGTTCCTATCCAAGATATAATTTGAACCTTCGTTTTTGATTGTACATATTTTGCCATATATTGATCTGGCAAAAATATAACTTTGTCTACCCCTAGAGATTCAACTACTTTGATTGCGTTAGCCGATGTGCAACAAATATCTGATTCAGCTTTAACTTCCGCAGAAGTATTCACATAGGTTACCACGGGTACTCCTGGATATTTTTCTTTAAGCATCCTCACATCTTTTCCAGTAATTGATGATGCCAAAGAACACCCAGCTCCCATATCTGGTAACAAAACTTTTTTATTTGGATTCATTAATTTAGCTGTTTCCGCCATAAAATGAACTCCACACACAACAATAATATCAGCATTAGTTTTTTCTGCCTCAATGGCTAGCGCCAATGAATCTGCAGCAATGTCCGCAACTCCATGAAAAATTTCTGGGGTTTGATAGTTGTGAGCTAGCACAACTGCATTTTTTTCCTTTTTTAATATATTAATTTTATGAATCAAAGGAGCATGAAAAGCCCATTCAATTTTAGGGACAACTTTAGAAACTTTTTCATAAAGCGGGTCTGTTTCTTTTTTTATCTGTTCGCTTATTTCCATATAGAAAATCTATCAACTTGAAGATTATTTGTCATTAATTTATTCTGACGCAGGAAAGCGGCTATGCTGGAATTGGTAGACAGGCTTGGTTGAGGGCCAAGTGGGATTTCCCAGTGAAAGTTCAAGTCTTTCTAGCCGCACCAAGAAATTATAAAAGAATTTTTTTTTATTTATGTAATCCATTCTGGTTTTATTATTTTAATTTTTGATTTTCCACATACAAGCTCAACATTCACGAATTTATGAAGTTCTGGATCCACAATTTTAATTAAAGCAAAGGAGTAAGGTTTAACAATCATAACTTTGCCCACCTCACGATCCTCATATTTAATAATGTCGTTTTCTAATAGTTCTCCAGATTCTAATAGTTCTCCAGAAATTTCTTGAATGGGAAAAAGTTTTTTCCTTAATTTATTTCTCAACATTATTCTCGATGTATTTTCCTGTCCTATAAAACATCCTTTTTTCAAATCCAAACCATTCAGTTTTTCTAGATTGCACTCGACGCCAAATAAATTATTTTTTAATTTACTTAAATTAACAGAAGGCACGCCTTCTTTAAAACAATGCAAAAAGAATTTTGATTTATCGTCACTTACTAAATTCATTTTTTTTAAAATTAAATCCAGGTTAGTTTTTTTTGAGATTATTCTTCCTCCCAATTTTTTAAGTCTTGGATCTTCAAAATAGCAATTTTCATCTAATATGAAAAAGTTTTTTTGATTTTTATTTTCTATTTTTATTTCATTAAATTTTTCTAAACTAATAGCACAACTAATATATTTTTCTTTTGATTCAGAAATAGTCACTTTGGATCTTAGTTTGTAAAAGTTTAAGAAATCAGAAACTTCTTTTGCAGTATCTTTTTCGCATTCAATTAAATACTTGTCTAAATACTTAATTACAAAAAATTCATACAAATATTTGCCTTGAGGAGATAGAATAGAGGAAAAAATTAAATTGTTAGTTTTAATTTTATTAACATCATTTGTTAGAATATTTTGTAGAAATTCCTCCGAGTCTTTGCCCTCAACAAAAATATATCCTCTATCATCTAATATATATGCTTTGTTCTTTTCCATATTTGCAAGTTTCTAAACTATAATATATTAAATAAATTACAAATGTCTCTTGTATATGATTTAATAATTTTAAACGGTAATTGTTTTATTTCAAATACTTTGAAAAAAGCTGATATCGGCATTCTTAATGGAAAAATACAAGAAATAGGCGATCTTAAAAATCAAAAATTCAAAAAAACAATCGATGCTTCGAACCTTCATGTTTTGCCAGGTTTGATTGATACGCAAGTTCATTTTAGAGAACCGGGTTCCACAGACGTTGAAGATTTAGAATCGGAATCGATGCTTCGAACCTTCATGTTTTGCCAGGTTTGATTGATACGCAAGTTCATTTTAGAGAACCGGGTTCCACAGACGTTGAAGATTTAGAATCGGGAAGCAAAGCTGCGGTCTTGGGAGGAATTACATCTGTTTTTGAGATGCCTAACACCAATCCTCCCACATCTAACGAAACGGAATTTAATAAAAAACTTAGTTTAGCTAAGAATAGAATGTTTTCTAATTATGCTTTTTATTTTGGAGCAACCCCGCAAAACATGGAAGATCTAAAAAAGGTAGACAAACTGGACGGATGTTGTGGGGTAAAATTATTTGCAGGTTCTTCAACTGGAAATTTATTAGTTAAAGATGAAAAAGATATAGAAAAAGTTATCTCCAATAGTTCTAAAATAGTTTCAATCCATTCCGAAGATGAAGATATTCTTAATCTGAGAAAAAAATTTATTAAGAAAGGCGATGTAAGTTCCCATCCGCTTTGGAGAAATGAAGAATGCGCAATGTCATCAACTAGAAGGGTAGTAAAAATTGCAGAACGCTATAATAAAAAAATACATGTTTTGCACGTTACCACAAAGGAAGAAGTAGAATTTTTATCGAGATATAAAGGTAATGTAAGTTTTGAAATTACCCCTCAGCATTTAACATTAAGCGCACCTGACTGTTATAAAAAACTAGGATCGCTTGCACAAATGAATCCTCCGATTAGGGACACAAAGCATCAGAACATGCTTTGGAAAGCGATAAAGGAAGGTGTGGCTGATACGATTGGATCAGATCATGCCCCTCATAGTTTAGAAAATAAACAGAAAGAGTATCCTCAAACGCCATCAGGAATGCCCGGAGTTCAAACGCTCGTTCCACTTATGTTAAATCATGTGAACAACAATAAGTTAACTTTAAATCAATTCATAAAATTAGTTTGTGAAAATCCATGTAAAATTTTTGGAATAAAAAACAAAGGTCAAATTAAAGAAGGATATGATGCCGATTTAACCATCGTGGATATGAATATGAAAAAAGTTATTAAAAACAATTGGATTGCAAGTAAATGTGGCTGGACACCATTCGATGGTTATGAAGTAAAAGGTTTTCCTTTAGGAACGATTGTAAATGGAAAAGCGATTGTTTGGGATGGTAAGCTTATTGAAAAAGCAAATGGTAAACCGTTAAGATTTTAAAATATTATGTTTTTTTAAATCTGTTTTTATTTCATCTAAAATTGCAGGGTCATCAATTGTTGCGGGCATTTTATATGGTTCATTATCCGCTATTTTCCTCACCGTTCCTCTTAATATTTTTCCTGATCTTGTCTTAGGAAGTCTTTTTATAACAATTGCAGTTTTAAAAGCTGCAACAGGTCCAACTTTTTCTCTGATCATTTGCACACATTCTTTTGAAATGTCTTCATGCTTTTTAGTAACGCCCGCTTTAAGCGTTAATAAACCAATGGGTAATTGGCCTTTTAATTTATCTGCTATTCCTAAGACCGCACACTCAGCCACATCTTGATGTTCCGCTAAAACTTCTTCCATAGCACCTGTTGATAGTCTGTGACCGGCTACATTAATAATGTCATCGGTTCTGGACATGATCCAAACGTAACCATCTTCATCAATGTGTCCTGCATCATACGTTTGATAATAACTAGGATAGTTCGACATATACGTTTCTTTATATCTTTGATCAGCACCCCAAAGCGTTGGAAAAGTTCCTGGCGGAAGCGGGAGTTTAACCACCACATCTCCCATTTCATTTGGTTTTGCTTCTTTGCCGTCACTTTTTAATATTTTAACATTATAACCCGGAACCGGTTTGCACGCAGATCCATATTTAATTTTTGCAAGTTCTAAACCAGTACAGTTAGCGCTAATTGCCCAGCTGGTTTCAGTTTGCCACCAGTGGTCTATTACGGGTGCTTTTAATAATTTTTCTGCCCATTTTATTGTGTCCGGATCAGCTCTTTCTCCCGCAAGGAATAAAGATTTAAAACATGATAAATCATATTTTTTGAAAAAATTTCCATTAGGATCTTCTTTTTTAATAGCACGAAATGCTGTGGGTGCAGTAAAAAGAGATTTGACTTTATGTTCAGAGATAACTCTCCAAAATACCCCAGCGTCTGGAGTTCCCACAGGTTTACCTTCAAATAAAACTGTTGTGCATCCATGAAAGAGAGGGGCATAAACGATATAAGAATGTCCTACTATCCAACCAATATCACTGGCTGACCACCACACGTCATCGGGATTAATGTTATAAATATTTTTCATTGTCCACTTCAAAGCAACTATATGACCACCAACATCTCTAACGATTCCTTTAGGCGTTCCTGTTGTTCCAGAGGTATAAAGTATGTAGGAATATTCATTGGCATTCATTTTAACACAATCAACTGGTTTTGCATCTTTAAGAGATTCTTCCCAGCTAATTTCTGTTTTAGAATCTAAATTTACTTTAAATTCTTTTCTTTGATAAATAATAGTCTTGTTGGGTTTATGTTTTGCTAGTTCAATTGCTTTTTTAAGTAGAGGCATGTACTTAATAGTTTTTCCAGGTTCAAATCCACAAGAAGCAGACACGATCATTTTTGCTTTGGAGTCATCTATTCTACTTGCAAGTTCGTTTGCCGCAAACCCTCCGAACACAACAGAGTGAATGGCTCCAATCCTTGCACAAGCCAGCATAGCTATCACAGCCTCTGGTATCATAGGCATGTATATTATAACCCTATCTCCTTTTTTGATGTTTTGGTTTAATAAGGCACCAGAAAATTTAGAAACTTGATCTTGTAATTCTTTATATTTTATTTTTTTTTGTGTTTTGGTGATGGGACTATCGTAAATTATAGCAATTTTTTCACCATTTCCATTTTTAACATGCAAATCAACCGCATTGTAACAAGCATTTGTAATTCCATCTTCGAACCACTTGTAAAATGGAGGGTTAGTTGAGTTTAAAATCTTCGTAGGTTTTTTGTACCAAAAAATTTCATTAGAAACTTCTTTCCAAAAATTTTCGGGATCACTGATGGATCTATCGTAGGCTTTTTTATATTTATCACTCATACCAAAGGTTTATTTTGTCTTTTTTAATGATCAAAGACAAACATTTTTATTCATCCATATCAAATCCAATAAATAAGCCATTTTTTGAGCCTATTTTTTTATTGAGTAAGTGGATTTATTTCATTAAGGTCAGGATTTTAAATTTAAAAGTAACAACGAGGGAGTTGTTTATATGAAAAATTTTAAAGTGCTTACGCTAGCTGTTTTGGCTATGTTGAGCGTTTCAAATGCTGCCTATGCAGAAGTTCCATTATTGCAAACGACCGACTATGTAGGAATTTCTTTTTGGATAACATCAATGGGTATGCTAGCTGCTACGGTTTTCTTTTTTTTCGAAAGAGGAAGTGTCACTACTGCGTGGAGACTGCCAGTAACAGTCGCTGGTTTAGTGACTGGTATAGCTTTTGTTAATTACATAGACTGCCAGTAACAGTCGCTGGTTTAGTGACTGGTATAGCTTTTGTTAATTACATGTATATGAGAGGTGTGTGGGTGCAGACTGCAGACACATCAACTATTTACAGATATATTGGCTGGTTTATTACAATTCCACTTCAAACAGTGTCATTTTATTTAGTTCTATCTGCAATTAGAAAAGTTCCAACAACCATGTTTTGGAGACTTTTAGTTGCTGCGCTAGTGATGTTAACTTCTGGATACCTAGGCGAAACTGGTATGCTTCAACCATTTCTTGGCTTCTTGATTTGGGTTGCGGCATGGATATACGTCATATTTGAAATATTTTCAGGACAGGCAGGACAAATAGCATCGAGAAGTGGCAACAAATCTTTAGTTGAATGTTTTAACACGATGAGAATGATCGTTGCACTTGGTTGGGCAATTTATCCATTAGGTTATCTCTTTGGATATTTAACTGGTGGGGTAGATTCAAACGCATTGAACATAGTTTATAACTTAGTAGACTTTATTAACACGATCACTTTTGGTCTGGTTATTTGGGCTGCCGCTATTTCGAATACTTCAAGAAGATAAGTAAATATTAACTATTAAATAGGGTGAGTTTTAAATATCTTGCCCTATTTTTTTTTAGGTTTATATATAAAAAGTAATGGCCAAAATTACTTATATTGATCACACGGGCAAATCAAAAACATTAGATGTAAAGAATGGTCTTACGGTTATGGAAGGTGCAGTTCAAAATAATATACCTGGTATAGATGCTGATTGTGGAGGAGGAATGGCATGCGCTACTTGCCATGTTTATGTCAAAGAAGAATGGTTTAATAAATTATCCAAACCTGAAGAAGGTGAGCAAGATATGTTAGATGTGGCTTACGAGCCAAAAAAAAATAGTCGATTGAGTTGTCAAATTACCGTGTCGAATGAAATTGATGGTTTGGTAGTTACAATGCCGGAAAAACAAATATAATGATTAAAACTGATGCAGTTATCATAGGAGCGGGGCCTGCAGGATTATTTGCTGTTCATCAACTAGGTATAATTGGTCTTAAAGCCGAAGTGATTGATAACCTGGATAAAATAGGAGGACAGTGCATAGAGCTTTATCCTGATAAACCAATTTATGATATTCCTGGTATTCCAAAGTGTACTGGAGAGACTTTAGCTAAAAAATTGATTGAACAAATTAAACCTTTTAAAACAAAAATTCATTTAAGTGAAAGAGTTCAAAAAATTGAAAGCGAAGGAAACAACTGGATTGTTGAAACAAACAAAGGGAAAAAATTTATATCTCCCAATATTGTTATTGCTGGTGGAGTAGGTTCTTTTGAACCAAGAAAATTTTCTGTAAAAAATTATGAAAGATTTGAAGATAAATATTTATTTTATTATGTTAAAAATAAAAAAATTTTTAAAAATAAAAAAATAGCTATATTTGGGGGAGGAGATTCCGCTTTAGATTGGGCTTTAGAGTTATCAAAAATTTCAAAGGTAATTCTGATTCACAGAAGATCTGAATTTAGAGGAAGCAAAAATACTCTTAAAAAAATTAAAAAACTTTCCAAAAGTAAAAAAATTATAATAAAAACATCTTTTCAGCTGGAATCCATAGAAGGAGAAGGAAAAATTCAATCAATTAATATCAAAGATGAGGATGGAAAAATTGAAAATTTAAAAGTCGATAATATTTTAGGCTTTTTTGGACTTATCATGCAATTAGGTCCAATCGCTGAATGGGGTTTAAGTTTAAATAAAAAACATATACCCGTTAATACAGAAAATTTTGAAACAGAAAAAAAAGGAATATTCGCCATAGGTGATATTTGTGAATACCCTGGAAAATTAAAGCTTATTCTATCAGGATTTCATGAAGCCGCTCTAGCTGCAAGAGGATGTTTTAAACGTGCAAGACCAGATGAACAATATCGATTTGAATTTAGCACAACCTCAAAAAGCGCACATGAAAGGCTAGGCGTTAAAAAAAAGTGATTGAGTTATTTTATGCAAATACCCCTAATGGAAGAAAAATATCCATTATGTTAGAAGAAATAAAATTTGAATATAAAATAACAGAAATCAATCTTTCCAAAGGAGATCAATTTAATTCTGATTTTAGAAAAATAAGCCCTCTCAGCAAAATACCAGCAATCACTGATCACAAAAATAAAATTAGTCTTTTTCAGTCGGGAGCTATCCTAATTTATTTAGCAGAACAAAGCGGAAAATTTTATGATCCTGAAAACAGAAACCTTATTAATCAATGGTTGATGGCGCAAATGGGTGATGTTGGCCCAATGCTAGGACAACACCATCAATTTCATCATTTCAATCCTGGAAAAAGTAAATTTGGCGAAGAAAGATATTTTAACATTGCGAAAAGAATATATAAAGATTTGGATGAACATTTGTCGATTATGGATTTTTTAGCTGGAAAAAAATATTCCATCGCAGATATTGCTACTTTTCCTTGGATAGCCCGTCATAATTGGCACGATATTGGATTAAAAAAATTTAAAAATTTATGCAAATGGTATGAAAAGATATCTGAAAGAGAAGCTGTGATAAAAGGATATGATTGTTTGAAAACGGGAGAAACTATACCTCAGGCCTAGCTGTCTGCAAATATTTTTTCTTTTCTCTCATGTCTTTCTTGTGCTTCAATGGATAGTGTCGCAATAGGTCTTGCAATCAGTCTTTTTAAACCAATGGGCTCGCCTGTATCTTCACAAAAACCATAAGTCTTATTTTTTATACGATCTAAAGCTTTGTCAATTTTTGAAATTAATTTTATCTGTCTATTAACTGTTCTCAATTCCACACTTCTTTCGGTCGCAGAAGTGGCTTGATCGACCATATCAGCTGAAGAAATTTCATTGTCATTCTTGCTAATTTCTATGGTTTTTTTGTTTGATTCAATAAGCTCATTTTTCCATATCGCCAGTCTTTGCTTAAAATATTCTCTGTGTTTTTCACACATGTATTTTTCTTTTGAGTTTGGAATGTATTTTTTTGAAATTTTAACTGCCATTGCCGTTTTTTTTAAAGGAAGGGAGTATATAAATCATTCTATTGCTGTCAAGGTCCATTAGCCTATATAATTAGAAGATTTTATGAAGGTAAATAAAAGTAATTATTACAAATATGTTCGGCTGTTTTTAATTTCACACTTTGTTATTTGGATAGCCGCTCCATCTCTGACCAATTCGAATTTACCACTGGACACTATTGAGGCTTTAGCATGGGGAAGCAATTTGGATTGGGGTTATAGCAAACATCCACCACTAAGCGCTTTTGCGGTTGAAATATTTTACCAAATTTTTGGAAATCAAGACTGGGCGTATTATATGCTTAGTCAATTATTTGTAGTGTTTTCTTTTTTTATAGTCTTAAAGTTTTCAGAAGAATTTTTTAAAAATTATACATTTAGCTTAATTTCAATACTTCTTTTAGAGGGAATTTATTTCTATAATTTTACAACCCCAGAGTTTAATGTAAATATTTGTCAATTACCTTTCTGGGCTTTAACAGTTTTATATTGTTGGAAAGGATTTAAAGAAAATAAAACTATCGATTGGTTGTTATTTGGTCTATTTGCTGCAATAGGAATTTTATCAAAATATTTATTTATTTATCTGCTTGTTGCGATGGATATATTTTTTATCTATATGATTGTTAAAAAGAAAATTAATTTTAAATGTTTGGTTTCTTTAATTCCTTTCCTTCTTGTTTTGTTGCCTCATTTCATTTGGCTGACTGAAAATAATTATCATACTATTACTTATGCTTTACATAGGACTGGGTTAGAAGATCCAAATTTTTTAAGTCATATTATTTATCCATTAATATTTTTGGGAAAACAATTTGGAATACTCATTCCTCTTTTTGTAATGTTTTTATTTATGGTTTCAAAATTTAAAACTAAGTTTAATTTTAAAGATAAAAAATTATTATTTTTATTAACTATAAATTTTGTTCCTATTATTCTAATGTTTTTAACTTCTGTGTTGATGGGAGTAAAAATCAGAACAATGTGGATGACTCCTTTTTATTTATTTTTTGGAGTCTTTATAATTTATATTTTTCAATCTCAAATCAATTTAAAAAAATTAAAAAGGTTTGTTTCGGTATTTTTAGTTTTATTTATTTTTTCTCCTTTCGCTTATGCTTATGTTTCAATAACACAAACAGATAAAAGAACAGATTATTCAGGAAAAGAAATTGCAAAAATAGCACAACATTGGTGGGATAGTGAACATGGCGGTGAAATTACTATGGTTGTAGGAAACGAATGGGTATCAGGTAATTTGTCTTACCATCTAAAAGATAGACCAAAATGGACCGATTTCAGAAAACTTGATGGTTACGTTAATTCTATTTATCTTTGCGATATACAGAATAAATGCTTTAGATTTAATTATTGATGAAAAAATATATTATTTTAATACCTGTTTATAACGATTGGCAATCAGTTTTTAAACTATTGAAAGAAATTGATTTTCAAGTATCTAAATGGAATGCAGACGTTTCCATTTTAATTATGAACGATGGATCTACCGAAGCACGTCCAACCAACGAATTTATTCTTAAAAATTTAAAATTGATTAGAATTATTAACATGAAAAAAAACCAGGGACATGCGCGTTCCATTGCTGCGGGTTTAAAATTTTTATTTGAAAGGGAAAAATTTGATCATGTCATTGTAATGGATGGGGATGGAGAGGATCGTCCGGAGGAATTAAATTTGCTTTTTAAAAAATCTTCTGAAAATCCAAACAAAGTTATTACTGCTAACCGAATTAAGAGATCGGAAGGATTACTATTTAAATTTTTGTATGAATGTCACAAAATGATTACTTTTGCATTTACTGGTAGATTAATTAAATTTGGAAATTATAGTTGTTTGCCCAGAGATGCCATATCGGTTTTGTTAAAAAATGCTTCTTTTTGGAGCAGTTATTCTGGATCAGTTGTTAAAAATATTAAAGATCGTGATCACGTTCCTTCAATCAGAGGGAAGAGATTTGTTGGACCATCTAAAATGAATTTTATTAAACTTTTGGTTCACTCTATTGCTATTATGGCAGTTTTTAAAAATTCTGCTATAATAAGATCAGCCTTATTCTTATTTTTTTATTTGTTTTTTGTTTTTTATAATTTATCTTTTATTACTTTGTTCCCAGTTTTTGTTGTAGTCCTATTTCAAATTTTGATTTTCAAAATCTCTTCTCGCGAAAGCATGGAGGAGTTAAATGATTCTTTAACAAATGTGGGTTCGATTGATGTTTTGACTCATCTTACTTCGGAATAAGGTTTATTCAGTTACTACTTAAGGTTGTATTATGAGTCTAAAACAGAATCGTAATTGAATCAAAAGGTGAACATTTGAAGTGGACGAGGTCATAAATGTGGATAAGTTTATACAAATAGAGAAAAAACTTTTAAAATAAAATTATGAAAAAACTAACGTGTCACTGCGGCGGAGTAGAGATTGAGGTGTCGCTTCCAAACGGTTTAAATAAACTTATTAAATGCAATTGTTCAATTTGCAAGAGGCGTGGAGCCGTGATGGCTATGGTCGGTCCAAATGATCTCAAAGTAATTAAAGGGAAAGAACTTCTTAAAATTTACCAATTTCATACTAAAACTGCGAAGCATTATTTTTGTTCTGTGTGTGGGGTGTATACTCACCACAATCCAAGAAGAGACCCAAGTGCATATGGATTTAATGTGAGCTGTTTAGAGAACGTTAATCCAAATGATTTAAAAGACATTCTTTTTTTTGATGGAGAAAACCATCCTCTCGATAAAAAGAAATGAACAACATTCAAGATTGTTTTTTAAAAACGAGAAAAAACTATTTGAAGTTTTTAAAGAAAGAAAAAATTTTTAATAAATCTACCGAAAATCAAATAAAAAGTTTAAAAAGCATTTATATCCCCTTGTCATTTTGGATAGAAAAACAATATAAAAAAAATGGAAAAACTTTATTTTTAGGTCTTTCAGGAGGACAAGGTTCTGGCAAGACTACAGTGTCGGGAATTTTAAAAATTATTTTAAAATTTTTTTTTAAAAGAAAAGTTCATGTGAGTTCAATCGACGATTTCTATAAAACTCTTAAGGATCGTGACCAAATGTCAAAAACCATACATCCTTTATTTAAAACAAGAGGGGTGCCAGGCACACATGAAGTAAAATTATTAAAAAAGTTTTTCATGTTTCTGAAGAGAAAAAGGTTTAAAAAATTTAAATTACCAAAATTTGACAAATCAGCAAACGATCGGCTAAAACAAGAGTACTGGATCAAGGTTAAAAAAAAACCTGATATTGTAATATTGGAAGGTTGGTGTGTTGGAGCAAAACCTCAAAAAGGATTTTTGCTAAAAAAACCAGTCAATATTTTAGAAAAATATGAAGATACAAATTGTGTATGGAGAAAATATGCGAATGAAAAACTTAAAAAGGATTACAAAAAAATTTTTTCAATGATTGATCATTTTATTTTTATGAAAATTCCAAATTTTAATATGGTGTTCAAATGGAGACATCTTCAAGAAGAAAAGTTGAGAAAAAAATCTCGTTTTAAAAAAAGAATTATGTCTATTGCTGAAATTAAAAGATTTATTATGTTTTACGAAAGAATTACTTTGCAAATGCTCAAAGATTTAGTTAAATCTGCATCAGTAGTGATAATATTAAATACAAAGCATGAAATAAAAAGATTAATTTTTAAAAAATAAATGACAAAACTATTTAATGTCCTAACGTTTATTGTTTTTTTTCTGACATGCACAAATTTGCAAGCGGATACGTTGATTATTTCATTAAAAGAAGCATATACAAATAATCCTAAGCTTAATGCTGAACGAGCGAACGTTCGAGCAACCTATCAAGATAAAAATTTGGCTATAAGTGAATTTATGCCAAATATTACTGTTTCTGGATATACCAGCGAACAAGATAATACCAGCGATCATGGAGCAGATTCAAATTTTTATCCTTCTGAGCAATCTTTGTTAATTGAGCAAAAGCTTTTCGATGGTTTTGGAGGAGTTGCGAATTATAAAAAACAAAAATACGAATATCAATTGTCACAAATAAAATTAAAAAAAATAGAACAACAAACTTTACTTGCTGCGGCAGAAGCGCATACAAGTTTTATATTAGGAAGAAAAAAATTAAACATTAACAGAATAAATGTAGATTTGTTAGAAAGACAAGTTGAAACAGACCAAGCTCGATTAGAAAGAGGAGAAATTAGCTTAACAGATTTGGCCCAATCCGAAGCTTCGTTGGCTGGAGCGGAAGCTAAATTAATAGCTGCAGAAAATGAACTTGTAACAAGTACAGCTAATTTTGAAAGAATCATCGGCGTATCTCCTTCTGATAATATAAAAGATTTTGAAAAAATTAATTTTGCACTTCCTCAAAGCTTGGCAGAGGCCATTAAAATTTCATCAGACGAAAATCCAGACATTCAAATTGCCTCTACAGAGTATGAGATATCTAAACAAGATGTATTTATAGCAGGTTCGGAGTTTTCTCCTTCAGCAACCATATCATATAAAATTGCGGAGCAAGATGATTTTAGCGCTTCTTCCGAGCAAAAAATACAACAAACTTTCAAAGCGGAAGCGACTTGGCCTTTATATGCTGGGAGTAGTAATTATTTTAGTTTGAAAAAATCAAAAGAACTTAGAAATAGATATAATCTTTTGTTAGACGATGAAAAAAAAGCTCTAAAATCTAACACCGCAAATGCCTGGTCAAACTATCAATCTTCAAAGAGCGTTTTAGAATCCGTTAGTCTACAGGTTAGAGCAGCTGAAATAGCTAACGAGGGAATTATAGCCGAATATGAATCTGGAAGCGAAAGGACAACTTTAGAAGTTATACAGTCCAGTTCGGTTTTATTGGATTCAAGAATTGATTTGGCTGTTGCAGAAAAAGATTTTCTTATTTCACAGTTAAGCCTGCTATCTTCGGTTGGCCGACTCACAGCAAAACATTTGAATTTGAAATAGCTTCATTTTAAGACAAAGCTCTAAAAAGCCTTGTTTTTAATACATAATATTAGGTGTTGATAAAAAGAACAAAATGTGTACATTTATATACATGATTCGTAATAAATTTTATATGAAAAGAAAGGGAGTAAAATGACCAAGAATAACCTAAAAATAGTTAAATCTAACAAAAATCAAGAAGTAGAAGGCAAAGAGAAGCAGAAAGCTTTGAACGCAGCAATTAGCCAAATAGATGACAATTTTGGAAAAGGTTCGGTGATGAAATTAGGACAACAAGCTGCTCTAGACATTGAGTCAATTTCGACAGGATCTTTGAGTTTAGATTTAGCGCTTGGAATTGGAGGGCTTCCCAAAGGAAGAGTTATAGAGATTTATGGACCAGAGTCTTCTGGAAAAACAACATTAGCTTTACAGGTTGTGGCAGAAGCTCAGAAAAAGGGTGGCATTTGCAGTTTTGTGGACGCTGAGCACGCTCTAGATCCCATCTACGCAAAAAAATTAGGAGTTAATACTGAAGAACTTTTAATATCACAACCAGATACTGGAGAACAAGCTTTAGAAATAGCTGATACTCTTATTAAATCAGGTTCAATTTCAGTTTTGGTAATTGATTCTGTGGCAGCTCTAACTCCAAGAGCTGAACTTGAAGGAGATATGGGCGATCACCATGTTGGTCTTCAATCAAGATTGATGAGTCAAGCTTTGAGAAAATTAACGAGTTCCATTTCTCGAACAAATACAATGGTTATTTTTATTAATCAAATCAGAATGAAAATTGGAATTATGTTTGGAAATCCAGAAACAACATCTGGTGGAAATGCTCTTAAATTTTATTCTTCTGTCAGAATGGATATAAGAAGAATAGGAGCTATAAAAGAGAAAGAGCAGATAATTGGTAATTCAACTCGAGTTAAAGTGGTAAAAAATAAAGTGTCTCCACCATTTAAAGTAGTTGAATTTGATTTAATGTATGGCAAAGGAATTAGTAAAACAGGTGAACTTATTGATTTAGGTGCAAAAGCCGAAGTAGTCGAAAAAGCAGGAGCCTGGTATGCTTATAAAGGTGAAAAGATTGGTCAAGGAAGGGAAAATGCCAAGTTATATTTGGAAAAAAATCCAAAAGTAGCTGCCGAAATTGAAATGGCAATCAGAACTAAAGCAGGATTAATTTCAAAGAAAATTGAAGGAAATCCTCAAAACAATAAAAAAGACCAAGATACCAAAGATTAGAAATATTACATTAGCTCTCCTTAGAAAGGCGCTTATTTTTAGCGCCTTTCACTATCGTCTAGACATCATTATAAAAACCTGTATTTATTATAATAATGG
>Ga0208764_10000578_pt1 | contig 23500 bp, 18 predicted proteins | sample ETNtaG_18_FD_185762 | JGI IMG/M metagenome (GOLD analysis project Ga0208764, IMG submission 185762) | Marine microbial and viral communities from oxygen minimum zone, Eastern Pacific Ocean - ETNP201302SV91 (SPAdes) (version 2) | ecosystem: Environmental > Aquatic > Marine > Oceanic ... | reverse complement strand
CAGCTTTCCTTGTAATCATAGCGGCGGGAAAATTCCAGGGTGTAATAGCTACTGTAACTCCAATCGGCTGTTTGATCACAACAATCCGTTTATCTGTAGCATGTCCCGGAATTGTGTCACCATATAAGCGCTTGCCCTCTTCGCCAAACCATTCTATAAAACTAGCAGCATAGGCTATTTCTCCACGTGACTCAGACAATGGTTTTCCCTGCTCAGCAGTCATCAAACGAGCGAGGTCTTCCTGATTTTCCATCATCAGTTCGTACCATCGTCTCAGAATCAAAGCCCGCTCTTTTGCCGTTTTGGAACGCCATTTCGGCCACGCCTCATTTGCTCCCTCAATTGCACGTTTTGCTTCCACTGCTCCGCAATTAGGTACAGTTCCTAATACTTTTCCAGTAGAAGGATTGGTGATATCGGTAGTTTCACCGCTGTCTGCATCCGACCATTTGCCGTTAATATAAACCTGCTGGCGGAATAAACTGGAATCTTTCATTCCTAATGTTTTTATAACTTCACCCGCACTGAATCCCATATCTTCTCCTGTCTTTGAGTTGTTAAGATATTTTTATAAATTGATTAAAAACTAATATTTCATTTAAGTTTCGAAATTGTTACCCGCATTTTCCTTATATATGCAGATGAAACACAAGATAATTTCTTACTTTTATTATCTTTTCAATCTACAAAATATTAGTAGAACAACTTAATTTTAACTAACATTATTTTAAGCTTAAAATAATGTTTGACATTTTTTCTGCTCGAGAGTAGACTGAGATTTATTTAGCTTTCAAAATATTAGTTTTTATTTACCTACCAAATACTTAATCGCACGAAATCATTCCAAGCCTGAAATTTAAACATTTGAATGGCACAATCCACTAAAGGAAAACAGAGTTAAGTTATGAAAATAGTTTGTATAGGTGGAGGGCCGGGAGGACTCTATTTTGCTATTTCGATGAAACTACGTAATCCTCAACATGAGGTTACTGTAGTAGAACAAAATAAACCGAATGACACATTCGGATGGGGCATTGTTTTTTCTGATCAGACTTTGGAGAACCTCCAGCTAAATGATCCGGAAAGCGCTGAAACAATTCGCAAGAGTTTTGCCTATTGGGATGATATAGATGTTCACATTCATGGGAAAGTCATAAGTTCCGGAGGACATGGATTTATAGGCATCGGACGCCTGCGTTTGCTCACTATACTTCAAGAACGTGCAAAAGAGTTAGGCATCAAGGTGGTATTTGAAACTCAGGCAATAAATTCTGATAATTATGAAAAATACGACCTCATCGTTGCTTCTGATGGTATTAACAGTAAAATCCGGACACAGCACAAAGTTCATTTTCAGCCTGATATAGATAAACGCCGAAACAAGTTTATATGGCTTGGGACTCACAAACTTTTTGATGCATTCACTTTCATTTTCATCAAGACTGAACACGGTTGGATTTGGGCTCACGCCTATCGATTTGCTAAAGATTTAAGCACTTTCATTGTAGAATGCGAACCTAAGACATGGATTGATCTTGGTTTTGAAGAAATGAACAAAAAAGAGGCGATCGGATACTTGCAATCCTTGTTTGTGGATTATCTGAATGACAACCCACTAATGGAAAATGCAAAACATCTTAGGGATTCATCAGTCTGGATGAATTTTCCCAGAGTAACATGTAAAAAATGGTTCCATAAAAATATAGTACTTTTAGGAGATGCGGTTCATACAGCACATTTTTCTATTGGTTCCGGTACTAAACTGGCTTTTGAAGACGCTATCAGTTTGGCCGATAATATTCACAAAAACAGTAATTTAGAAAAAGCATTTAAAAGTTATCAGGAAGAACGTGAAATCGAAGTCCTACGCCTGCAGAATGCCGCCAGAAACAGTACGGCCTGGTTTGAAAATCTCCCTCGTTATACCAATTTTTCTACTACTCAGTTTACTTACAGCCTGCTCACCAGAAGTCAGCGCGTAAGCCATGAAAATTTGCGTTTACGTGACAAAGAATGGCTGGAGAGCATGGAATGTGAGTTTGCTGAAAATGCTAGCGGAACTGCTGCCAAAAAACCTATTTCACCCATGTTTACACCTTTTTCGTTGAGAAAAATGAAACTTGTCAACCGAGTCGCGGTTTCACCGATGGCAATGTATAGTGCAGAAAACGGAAAAGTTACTGATTTTCACCTCGTTCATTATGGTTCAAGAGCACTAGGCGGAGCAGGTTTAATCTTTACTGAAATGACCCATGTTTCAAAGGATGCCCGCATCACGCCAGGTTGTACAGGGATGTACAATGACGACCACCAACAGGGATGGACAAAGATAGTAGATTTTGTGCATCAGCAAAGTCAGGCAAAAATAGCTTTACAACTAGGACACGCAGGCCCGAAAGGTTCAACTAAAGTTTTATGGGAAGGACAGGACATGGCGCTTGAAAAAGGCTGGCCAATTGTTGGACCTTCGGAAGTTGCATATAAAGACCAAATTCCGTATGAACTGACAAAACTCGAAATGATGAAAATTCAGAGTCAGTTTGTCAAGGCAGTCCAAATGGCTGAAAATTGTAATTTTGATATGCTCGAATTTCACTGCGGACATGGTTATCTCTTTTCCTCATTCATTACTCCTCTATCAAATAAGCGTACAGATGAATATGGCGGAAGTCTAAATAACAGAATGCGGTATCCACTAGAAGTTTTTCAGGCAATTCGTTCCGTCTGGCCTGAGCAAAAACCTATTTCAGTTAGAATTTCTGCTCACGACTGGATGGAAGGCGGAGTTGATGATGAAGAAGCTGTCTTAATCGCAAAAATGTTCTACGAGTCAGGAGCAGACATTATTAACGTATCTTCCGGGCAAACAAACATCAATGAAAAACCTGTTTTTGGGCGCATGTTTCAAACTCCTTTTTCAGATAGAATACGTAACGAAGGAAATGTACCAACTATTGCGGTAGGTGCAATCTATGAAACTGATCATGTAAATTCAATCATTGCTGCCGGCAGAGCTGATTTATGCTGTCTGGCACGTCCCCATTTAAGCAATCCTTATTGGACTTTACATGCAGCTGCAAGGGAAAATCATCTTGCACAGTACTGGCCAGTACAGTACCTAGCTGGAAAAAAACAACTAGAAGTCAACACGCAGCGTGCATTGCAAATGGGGACTTTAATTTAATGAAAATGTTAAAAGACAAGCACGTAGTGATTACCGGTGGTGGGAGTGGAATTGGCGCATCAATCTCAGAAATACTAGCGAAATCCGGAGCAAAAACTACCATCATGGGACGCAATTATAAACGACTACAGGAAAAAACTGAAAATCTGCCTAACGGATTTGCAGTATCAGTTGACATAACGGACCACAAAAAAGTCAAAATTGCTTTTCAAAATGCAGTTCAGCAGCATGGAGTAATTGATATACTAGTAAATAATGCAGGAAATGCCATTTCAGTTCCCTTTGAAAAACTCAATACTAAAGAATGGAATGATATGATTACCCTTAACTTGACCGGTGTTTTTCATTGTACAAAAGCCTGCCTGCCTGCAATGAAAAAACAAAATTGGGGAAGGATTATAAATATCGCAAGTACTGCAGGTTTAAAAGGCTATGCTTATGTGACAGCTTATTCAGCAGCCAAACACGGCGTTATCGGTCTAACACGTTCTTTAGCTTTGGAAACTGCAAACACCGGTATCACAGTCAATGCTATTTGTCCTGGTTACACTGAAACAGGTTTAACTGAAAATGCAATTGAGAATATTAGTCTCAAAACAGGCCGTAACAAGTCAGAGGCACGTGAGGAACTGCTTAAATCTAATCCTCAAAAACGCTTTATTCAACCTGAAGAAATAGCAAATACTGTTCTATGGCTCTGTCAAAAAGATGCTGCGTCGATTACAGGACAAGCAATTTCGATTTCAGGGGGAGAGGTAATGTCATGACAAATAAAAGAGGTGCAGTTTCTAGTAACTGTCAATTAGATAAAAAGCAGTTAATACGTTTATGGTTGGAATTATTGAAGAATACCGGCGAAATAGAACGTTATTTACGTACCCAAATACATAAGAATTTTGATTCCACTTTACCACAGTTTGACCTTTTGGCAGCACTGGATCGAGCTGATAAACCGATTAGCAAAACTGAGCTTTCTCATCAAATGATGGTGAGCAACGGTAATGTAACCTGGCTTGTTAAACGAATGGTTGCAGAGGGCTTAATTACTCATGTACTATCAACTAAAGATCGCAGGGTAAAACTTGTTGAATTGACTAATAAAGGAGCTTCTGCTTTTCAAATAATGGTTGTTGAGCATGAAAAATGGCTAATCAATATTTTTCATAATTTAAAAATTGAAGATTTAAATATGCTAGTTGGTTCATTAAACCAGCTGAGAAAAGTGACTAGTCATAATTCAAAGATAAAATAGATAACAATATTAATAGTTCATCAATAACAAAATCGGATATTATGGAAAAGATAAGAAGTATACTACCAGAGGGTTGGGAAACTCCAAGGGGATATTCCCAAGCTATTCTGGCTGAAGGAAGGCAACTATTTATCTCCGGTCAGATTGGTTGGGATGAAACTTCAACCTTTCAGACTGATGACTTTACAGAACAATCGGCACAGGCATTACGCAACATTGTGAGCATATTAGATGCGGCCAATACAAATGCTAAACATGTCACAAGAATGACCTGGTTTATAACAGACAAACAGGAATATTTGTCTTCACTGAAAACATTGGGGGAAAAATATAAAGAAGTATTCGGCCGTCATTTTCCTGCAATGTCTGTTATTGAGGTTAAGAGTTTATTGGAGGACAGAGCAAAAGTAGAAATAGAAGCGACTGCGGTCATTCCATAAAGTAAAGATCTAATACTATCAGTTAACATATTGTATGATTTTATTACATATCAATGAAAAAGTTTCTAATATAATTTTGTTTAATTATTTATACTCTTTGTAGTATTAAGATACATTAAGTAGTAATTACTTGATTTTATATATATTGTAGTATTATAATACATGTTGTTGCTTAATAGCACGTTTAAATTTATTTCATAAAATAAATAACTCTACATAAACTTTATATATATTTATAATTTATACAATTATTTCAGGTTATTATAATCCATACAACCCATAATACGAGCCATTTCTATGAATGCTAAAACAAACTCAATCTTGGAGAAACAACCTGAACATTTTCTCTGGTCCCTTAATCGTGGAGTAGCTACAATTACTATAAACCATCCAGAACGTAAAAATCCCTTAACCTTCGAGTCTTACGCAGAAATGCGGGACTTATTTAGAAAGCTTGTCTATATAGATGAAGTAAAAGCCGTGGTAATAACGGGTAATGGTGGAAATTTTTGTTCAGGTGGTGATGTGCACGAAATTATAGGACCTCTGACCAAGATGAGCATGAAAGAATTGTTAGAGTTTACTAGAATGACAGGAGATTTAGTTAAGGCTATAAAAAATTGTCCTCAACCGGTAATTGCGGCAATTGACGGAGTTTGCGTTGGTGCAGGAGCAATTATTGCGATGGCTAGTGATATCAGACTTGGCACTCGATCTGCTAAAATATCATTTATTTTTTCTAAAGTCGGCCTTGCCGGCTGTGATATGGGTGCATGCGCCATTCTTCCTCGTATAATAGGACAGGGACGTGCAGCTGAATTATTGTTTTCCGGTAGAAATATGAGTGGTGATGAAGCTGAAAACTGGGGTTTTTTTAATCAAATACACGAACCTAAGTCTTTACTGAATGAGGCCCAAAAAATGGCTAAAATGCTTGCAGAAGGTCCTAATTTCGCTCATGGGATAACCAAAACAATGCTCAATCAAGAATGGAGTATGAGCATAGAGCAAGCAATTGAATCAGAAGCTCAGGCTCAAGCCATATGTATGCAAACAGAAGATTTTGTAAGAGCATACAATGCATTTGTTAATAAAGGAATCCCAACATTTAAAGGAAATTGATGTCTGACTACAGTTTTTTAAAATGGCCTTTTTTTGAAGATGAACACAGAACATTAGTGGTAGAACTAGAAAAATGGGCAAAATCTGAACTAATTGAATATTCTTCACCGACAAAGGTTGATACTGCCTGCAGGGAATTGGTTGTTAAACTGGCAGAAGCCGGCTGGTTGGACTACAGTGTAACAAAAAATTATGGTGGAAAATATTCAAGTCTAGATGTGCGGTCATTATGCCTGATTCGTGAAACATTGTCCCGTTTTTCTGGGCTTGCAGATTTTGTCTTTGCCATGCAGGGACTTGGAAGCGGTACTATTTCACTTTTTGGTTCTGATGAACTAAAAGAAAAGTATTTACCAGATGTCCGTAACGGCAAAAAAATAGCGGCTTTTGCACTCACGGAACCTGAGGCTGGTTCAGATGCTGCTGCATTAACAACTACTGCAGAACAAGATGGTGATTCATTTGTACTGAACGGGGAAAAAACTCTGATTTCCAATGGAGGCATTGCCAATTATTATACGGTTTTTGCCAAAACAGGAGAAGCTCCTGGTACTCGCGGAATCAGTACGTTTGTAATTGATGCAGACACTGCTGGACTAGAAATCAGCGAACGCATTGAAACTATAGCACCACATCCGTTAGCCAGAATTCGCTTTAATCAAGTACGAATTCCAAAAACCCAGCAAATAGGAGTTGGAGGAGAAGGATTCAAAATGGCAATGGCCACTCTAGATATCTTTCGCTCTACAGTCGGAGCAGCTGCACTGGGGTTTGCAAAACATGCCATGCATGAAGCACTAAAGAGATCTAAATCTCGTCAAATGTTTGGTGGACCCATGAGTCAACTTCAGCTGATTCAGACAAAACTTGGAGAAATGTCTTTGGATATCGATGCAAGTTCACTTCTCATTTATCGGGCAGCCTGGACAAAAGACAAAGGTACGAAGAGAATTACAAAAGAAGCAGCCATGGCTAAGTTGTTCGCGACTGAAGCAGCACAGAGAGTAATTGACGAAGCTGTGCAAATTTTCGGAGGATCGGGTGTAGTTTCCGGATTCGCTGTTGAACAGCTCTATCGTGAAATAAGATCACTTAGAATCTATGAAGGAGCATCTGAAGTGCAAAAACTTATTATTGCCTCCCAAACCTTAAATGAAAATTAAAAAACATTTTCATCATTGTCTCTGTACTTCAAATGTCATCCTCAATTTCCTCCCAGAATGAAGATGCAACACTCCACTGCCCTTCTTGCAGTGAAGAAAAATTCAGAATTATCCCAATGGTTGGAAAAAACGGTGAGCGTTTCGTAAAAATTCACTGTCACAATTGCGGAGAACATTTATTATTTCAGGCTCCAGAAATTCAGGAAATATTAACGCATACCACAAATACTCAAAAAAATTGGGAAACAGAACAAATCAAAAGTCTGCAACAGGAATGGAAAGAATGGCTTAAGTGGAAACAAAGACACCTGAATAAACCTGTTTCAAGAAAGCCAATATTAACAAAATATGCTCAGTGGTTTTTAGCTTTCCTACTCCTTGCCAGTGCTATTTTTTTTATTCTTGACCGATGGCATCTGCTTTATCCTCTTGTCGAAAATCCCGTAGTTAGACAACAGAAAATAATTCAATACACTGAAGCACTATTAGAAATCCCTTGTTTCCCGTCTATCCTGAAAGTTAAAATCCGCACTGTACCAATTCACTATACCAGAGAACGTCCAGTTCATCAGAATTGGATTCAGTACGGAGAAACAGGAGTTTACTGGGGAGAAGAGCATATAAAGATTCACCGTTCAAATTTCTGGTTTTTTGGCTGGGCAAAAAAAACACAATTAGTTAACACACTTGTTCATGAACTTCGTCATCGTTCCAATCCGGAATTAGGACATAATCCAAAATTTAAGGAGCTAGTGGAAAATGACACACAGTGTGCACTCGAATATATGAACTAAAATGAAACTTTCATCTCATTTTCTTAAATAAAGTTGACAGCAAAAGAAGTATGAGCTATCTTCTAGGTTAAATTGTAGATGTTTTTCGGGACTGTCCGGAAAAAATATAGTTGATAACATAAAGAAGGAGAAATGATGAAATTAGGAATATTGGGAACACTTTCCCTCGCCATAATGCTGATTAGTCAGATTTCATTTGCAGAAACTGTTAAAATTGGATTTGTAACCACCCTCACTGGGGGAGCTGGCGCAATTGGGAATGATATGCGGGATGCAGTAGAACTTGCACTCGATCACCTTGGCAGAAAAATGGGGGGATCGAATGTAAAAGTTATTTATGAAGACGATACTTTTAAACCTGCAGTCGGAAAACAGAAAACTGAAAAATTAGTTAAAAAAGACAAGGTGCACTTTGTCGGTGGTTATATTTGGAGTCACGTATTAATGGCTTCCAGAAATTCGGTTGTTGGTAAGGGACCTTTTATGATCTCTTCTAATGCCGGACCGGGGCCAGTGGCAGGTAAGCTTTGTCATGAAGATTTTTTCTCTACGTCATGGCAGAATGATCAAACGACAATGGCGATGGGCGAAGTCTTAAACCAATTAGGAGTTAAAGATCTTTATATAATGGCACCAAACTATGCAGCAGGGAAAGGTATGGTTGCTGGAGTTACAAGAACATTCAAGGGAAATATCGTTGGAAAAGATATGACAAAATTTCCTGCACAACTTGATTTCTCAGCTGAATTGGCAAAAATTCGTTCTGTAAATCCTGATGCAGTCTTCGTATTCTATCCTGGTGCGCACGGACTTCAGATTATCAAACAATATTCACAAGCGGGATTACAAAATAAAATACCTTTTTATTCTGCCTTTACAGTAGATTCATTAAATCTACCTCGTTTAAAAGATTTGGCTGCTGGAGGTTTGATGACTCAATTTTGGGCTCCCGATTTGGAGACCCCTGTTAACAAGATTTTTGTTCAGGATTATCGCAAGAAGTATGGGCGCTACCCAACTTTTTACGCAGCTCAGTCCTATGATACGATTATGCTCATTGACAGCGCAGTCAGGGCGGTCAATGGAAACCTCAATGACAAGGACGGCATGCGGGCAGCTATGCGTCGGGCGGCTTTTCCGTCGGTACGTGGATCATTTAAATATGGGAACAACCATTTCCCCATTCAGAATTTCTATTTGAGAAAAGTAGTGAAAGATACTGATGGGAATTATACAACTAATGTTGTGAAAACTGTTTATACAAACCATCAGGACACTTACGCTAAAGATTGTAAGATGTCTTGGTAACAATTCCGCTAATGGGGGGACTCCCGCGTCCCTCCATTTCCTTTTCCTGCCATCAATATGACAATCTGAAGATCACTGCAATTTTTAAAATCAGTTGAATTTCAATTTTACCTGATTAAGGTCTTTTCATTCTCTGACATTTCTATAAAACTTTGGTCAAAAATCAGATAAAGTCGTAAAAGACTGATCTGTAGAACATCAATAAAAATTTTTCACATACTACAAAATAGGTTTTTGTGAACTGGATTTTGCTTTTGGAGCAAACACTTAACGGGTTTCAACTCGGTATTTTATTATTTCTGCTGGCAGCCGGCTTGACCCTGATTTTCGGTATCATGGATTTGATTAATCTGGCTCACGGTTCACTATATATGATGGGAGCCTACTTTGCCGCTACTTTCACCCAATGGACAGACTCGTTCATCCTTGGAGCTTTACTTGCTCTTCCTGCTTGTATGTTGTTTGGGATAATCCTTGAGAAAATAGCATTACGTACGCTTTATACACGTAGTCACCTTGATCAAGTACTAGCAACCTTTGGGCTAATTCTTTTTTTGAATGAATTTGTCAGATTGATCTGGGGGCCGATTGGTCTCGACATTCCATTACCTCAGATGCTCAGCGGCAGTGTTGAACTATTCTTTGGTATTCATTACCCTGCGTTTAGACTGGTGATTATTGCAGTAGGAATCATGGTTGCCTTTTTACTTTACCTATTGGTTTCAAAGACAAAAGTTGGGATGCTGATCCGTGCAGGAGCTAGTAATCGCCAAATGGTGAGTGCACTCGGCATAAACATCAACCTGCTTTATACTGTAGTCTTTGGACTTGGAGCAGTACTCGCCGGTTTAGCCGGTTTAATGGCTGGCCCAATAATGACAGTAGAAATTGGGATGGGTGAAGGAATATTAATTATTACTTTTGTTGTAATTGTGATAGGTGGAGTTGGTTCTATTCGTGGAGCATTTGTAGCAGCTTTGATAGTTGGTTTTATCGATACAGTAGGGCGTTCTTTCCTGCCGGACATTTTAGGTATTTTTGTATCCAATGACATCGCAGACACTGCTGCTCCCGCCATTTCATCAATGCTGATTTATATTTTGATGGCCCTCATCCTGGCAATCAAACCTCAGGGGCTTTTTCCACCTAAAGGAGCTTAGATGAGAAACACTCCACGTATCAAAATTATCACACTATTGATGCTCGGCTTAGGCGCTATCCCCTTAATCGCTGACAGTATTGATGAACCCTTCTACACAGTTTTGTTTTCACGCATGTTGATTCTTTCAATTGGGGCAGTCAGTCTAAATCTTATTTTAGGTTTTGGAGGGATGGTTAGTTTTGGCCATGCTGTTTATCTCGGAATTGGTTCATACGTTGTCGGAATTGGAACTTTTCACGCTTTCGAAGACGGTGTGGAGTGGATGGGGAATGGTTTCATCCACATCTTAGTTGCCATAGCAGTTTCTGCCCTTGCAGGACTTATTATAGGTGCAATTTCTTTACGAACGCATGGAGTTTATTTCATTATGATTACTCTGGCGTTTGCACAAATGTTTTATTTTATTGCAGTCGGTACTGAAAAATATGGAGGCGATGACGGACTTAGTCTATATATGCGCAGTGATTTCGCAGGGCTGCTTGATCTCTCAAATGATAACTCACTTTATTATCTTAACTTTGCCTTTTTACTGGCAAGTTTATACCTTTCACATCGATTAACAAATTCACGTTTCGGCATGGCTATTCGCGGAACAAAGTCTAATGAAGAAAGAATGAAATCTATCGGTTTTCCTGTTTTTCGCTACCGCCTGGTAGCTTTTGTGATTGCTGGAATAATTTGCGGAATAGCTGGAGTTTTGTCTGCAAATCAGACTGATTTCGTTAATCCTTCCGTTATGCACTGGACCCGCTCAGGTGACTTAATCATTATGATAGTTTTGGGAGGAATAGGAACACTCTTTGGCCCAGTGATAGGTGCAGTAGCTTTTCTACTACTTGAAGAACTACTTTCTGGCATCACTGAATATTGGCAATTGATTTTTGGTCCAATGCTTCTATTGATAGTCATTTTTGCACGAGGAGGTATTGACGGAATGCTCGTAGCTTTGGACCGTTGGTGGCTTCGATATTCAGTCAAAAAGAATGTTGAGGATAACTGAAATGTTAAAAGTAAATTCTCTTGTAAAATCATTTGGTGGCTTACTGGCAACAGACAATCTATCTTTTGAGGTTGAGGAAGGTGAAATTCACGCATTCATTGGCCCAAATGGTGCCGGTAAAACCACTTTGATAAGTCAAATCACAGGCGAAATAAAACCTGATTCCGGAACTATAGAATTTGATGGTAAGGATATTTCGCGAATTCCTGTACACCTTCGTTCTGCATACGGTTTAGCACGTTCCTTTCAGATTACAAATATTTTTCATGACATGAGCACATGGGACAATGTAGCTTTGTCAGTTCAAGCGCAATCCGGACATTCCTTTCATTTTTGGAAAGATGCCAGAAAAGATTCAATTTTACGCGAACCTGCTTTAGTCTTTTTAGAGCAAGTTGGGTTGGAAGAACGTGCCGACATCTTGGCAGGACAACTCTCTCACGGAGAACACCGTCAGCTCGAAATTGCAATGGCACTGGCAACACGTCCTAAAATGCTACTACTTGATGAACCGATGGCCGGCATGGGACTGGAGGAATCAAAAGCCATGATTGAAATACTTCAGGGGCTGAAACGGAAATTGACCATCCTCTTGATTGAACATGACATGGATGTTGTTTTTAAACTTGCAGACAAAATCACTGTTTTGGTCTATGGAAGAGGAATTGCGACCGATGCTCCGGAAGCAATCCGCAACAATCCTGAAGTCCAAGCCGCATATCTTGGTGAGGGGGTCGTAAGTGCTTGAACTTAAAAAAGTTGAAACAGCATACGGGCAGAGTCAGGTCCTGTATGGTATTGATCTGGAGGTAAATGATGGCGAAGTGGTGACTTTACTGGGGCGGAACGGTATGGGCAAAACAACCACCATTCATTCGATCATGGGCCTAGTAAAAACCAGATCCGGTGAAATAATATTTGATGGGGATCATGTCCAAGAATGGCCTGCTTACCGTGTTGCAAGGACCGGAATGGGATTAGTTCCGGAAGGGCGACAGATATTTCCTAATTTAAGTGTTGTCGAAAACTTAGTGGCAACTGCTGCTAATCGTTTAAAAACTGTTCATCCATGGACTCTGGGACGAGTTTTTAAGCTCTTTCCGCGACTGACTGACCGTGCTCAAAATATGGGTAATCAGCTTTCGGGAGGGGAACAACAAATGCTGGCCATAGGGAGGGCTTTGATGACAAATCCTAAACTATTGATTTTGGACGAAGCTACCGAAGGCCTTGCTCCTTTAATTAGAATGGAAATTTGGGAATGTTTGAAAGGCTTGAAAACTAACGGCCAGTCTATTCTTGTAGTAGATAAAAACATTGAAGCTCTAACCCACTTCGCTGACCGGCATTATATTATCGAAAAAGGTCGAGTTGTCTGGACAGGTGATTCAAAGTTGTTGAGTACAAACAAAGAAATCCAACATCGCTATTTGGGAATTTAGTAAGAAAGACAATAGACCTTCAAGCTGAATTTTTTATCCAGCTTAAAAGTTATTTCTGCAACAGGCTCAAAACGTTTTGCGGCAACTGATTAGCTTGCGCCTGCATGGACTGGCTCGCTGATAGTAAAATCTGGTTCCCAGTTAATTTTGACATCTCTCCTGCCATATCTGTATCACGTATTGTTGACTCACCTTGTGTGAGGTTTTCATTAGCAATTTTCAATGAATTAAGATTACTTTCAACTACATTTTTCTGAAAAGCTCCAATTGATGCTCGGTAAGCTGATATTTCGTCTATCGCTTTTTCTATAATTCTTCCTGCATCATTTGCACCTTGTAAGGTGGTCAAATCAATATCGAATAAACTTCTGAATCCACTTTCATTTTCCACTCCCAAACCAACATTATTCGTACGGATACTCCTAAAGGAGAACCCGCTTTCCATTCCAGGAATAGGCCCTAGATTTACATTTTTTGTCTGTTGAGACAAGTGAACATAACCTTCTAGACGCGGACTATTTGGAGAACCTACTATTTCTTCCTGAGATTCTTCTACAAACTCTGTACCGATCACGTCTCCTTGTTCATTTTTTACAGGAACCTCCTTCAATCCAATTGTGCGATCATACTGAATTGTGATACCCCTAGACGGTGCAGCACCTTTTATTGCAGTTAAATACTGTCCCTTACCATTTGCAGTTGCCCCGCCAATTTTACCTGCCACATCCAAACCTTCTTCAGATTGTTCTGCAACATTTGCTTGCTTCGTTAAAAATCCTGGAAGATTAGAACTGACTGAAAATGAAGCATCAGCACCAAATTCCTTGTGCCGAATGTAAAATGTTTTATCTGGAGTTTCAAATGCTTCTAGAGCCAAACCGCTGTCTACTATTCCTTTTTTAATGCTTTCCATAACTATTCCACGAATATCTATAGATGCCTGAGCTGCGGGAAAACGTGAGGGATCCTGTTTGTGGTTTGCTAAAACCTCCTCGATGTTTTCTTTATCCTTACCCATTCTCGTGTCTATTTCAACATTTCGGCCGCCTTCACTCAATAATATGGTTACTCCCTCACCAATATTATTTACTGTTAAAGGAACATTACCCTTTTTAAAAGGCTGTGTTGCAACCTGTAGAATATCAACTTCATAGCCTTTAATTGGCGAATCCTTAGTCCAGGTTTCAGCACTGACAAAACGCAGATTATCTCCAGTTGCAGCTCCGTTTGCTCCTAAACTACCATCAAGTAGACTTTTATTGTTAAACCTAGCAGTTTCAACAATTCTATCGAGTGTGGAAATCAAATTATCTACTTCCTGTTGATCTGCAGCCAGCATGTCTGGATCATTTACTGCATCGTTGGCCGCATGAACTGATAACTGTTTTAGAGTTAACAAAATATTGCTAAATTCACTTAAAGCACCTTCTGCCGTTTGGAACATAGCAATAGCGCTTTCGTTATTACTATGAGCCTGTCTCATTCCTGCTATCTGACCTCTCATACGTTCAGAGGCAATTAACGAAGCCGGACCGTCTGCTCCCCTGTTTATTCTTGTTCCAGAACTTAATTTTTCTATGGAACTTTTTACTTCCTTTAAATTGTCGGCTGAGTGCCTTAATGCATTCAAAGATGTAGCATTGCTTCGAATTTTCATTTTATTCTCCTATTATTAATATGTCTGGCTCCCGTCAGGGCATTATCTTTTTTTATAACTGACAGGTAAAACCCTTGTATTCCTTTTCGGTTCAATGAAAAAAAACTTTATAAAAATTTTGAAAATAATTTGGAGCGTCATAATTTACTGATTGACGGAGGCATTAGTTCTACTGTTATCCTGTCTGCGAGCAACATTCCTTTTGATGTCAAACACAACTGTTGCCCTTTCCAGAATGCTCTCCCCGTATCGCATAGTTCGTTGAGAATATCAAACTGCTGATTTTCCCAAAGGGATCCAAAGCGAGTTTGCCATTGCTCTACATTTATACCTTTAGTCTGACGGAGAGCCAGCATCAGAGATTCTGCAGCCAGTTCCTTCTGCTGGAGCTGTTCTTCAAATTCAACCGGCCAAGTATTTTCCTCAAGATGTTTTTGGTAAATTTTTAGTGATCGCTTATTGCTCCAGCGAGTTTGACTGACATATGAATGGGCTCCTACTCCAAACCCTAAATATTCATTACCGGACCAGACCAGTAAATTATTAAAGCTCTCCATATTTTTTTGGGAGAAGTTAGATACTTCATATTGAAATAAACCTGATTTTTCCAACCGTTCAATCGCCCACAAATACATCTCTTCGTATTGCTGCTGATGTTCTGAATCCCATTTGATGATTTGCTTATTTTTACCGAATGGTGTCTTTTCATGAATTTCCAGTCCATATAATGAAATATGTGAAGGATTATAGGAAAGAGCTTCCTCGACATCTTTCTTGAACATTGTAATACTTTGTTCCGGAATACCAAACATTAGATCGATGTTCCAATTATTGATTGCCGAACAAATAATGTCTTTGACCGCTTTTCGTAATTCTAAAACGGAATGAAGCCTTCCTAACTTCTTTAAGGATAAAGACTGAAAACTTTGACCTCCCAGGCTTATTCGGGTTACACCTATTTCCGCAAGACCACAAAGATATTCGGGATTTACATCTTCAGGATTCATTTCAAAGGATATTTCTATATCATCAGAACAGGGGAAATAATTCCTGACTTGACTCAGTAAAATATCAACCTCTGTAATTCTGAGACTGGAAGGTGTGCCCCCACCAAAATATATTGACTTAAGCAATTTCTGCCCGGTATATTTTTTGTCATAAAAGTTCTGCTTCGCCCCCATCCATTCTGCACGTTTTTTAATTTCATCAATCATTCCGAGAATATATTTTTCATGAAATCTCTCTCTGTCTCTTATTACAGCAAAGGAACAAAAAGGACATTTATGCTGACAAAAAGGAATATGAAGATAAACGGCTGCTACAGGGCTATTTTTTTTGCAATTTTTGTGGGCTAAATTCATTTTTATTTGTTTTTTATATCAGTCAACTAATTGTTGATGTTTGATTTAACAGAAGAACTTTTTTGTTGATTTTGTTAGACAGTTGAACTACATTACCATCAACGAATTTAGTTAGAGATTATGTCAATATCAATTTTATGACTAGAATTCTTTTATGGGACAAGCAATCTCTCATTCATGAACCCATAATTATTTTTATTAACCTGATATAACTGCTTAAATATATAAAAAATGAATATTTTAGTTTGTGATTATTTGATCTAGAATACTTAATTCACAAGCTTTTAGTAAGTTCCAAGATAGATTCAACCTAAGACAGCAAATAAAGTAATCATTTTCATAATTTTTGCATACAAAAAAAAGAATATATTTAACAATCCGGCTTTTTAGGTTTTGGGATTTTTTATATCTAAATTAGAAAAATAATCCATGGATTGGATAAATTTTATTTTATAATACAAAGCACCGAAAGGCATGTATGAAAATTAAACGCCTCTTCACCATGGAAGGTGAGGGTCCATATCATTCGATGGAATTTGAAAACCGAAGTTCCATAATCCGCAATCCTGATGGTTCTGTAGTCTCTGAGTGGAAAAAAGTTTCTGTACCAAAAAATTGGTCTCAGGTAGCAACTGACATCATGGCACAGAAATATTTCCGAAAAGCAGGGATACCCAAACATCTCAAAGCATTCAAAGAAAAAGGAATTCCATCATGGCTGCAACCTTCTATACATGATCAGGAAAAGCAGGAAGAGGAAGTAGCTGAAACCGGAAATACCGAAGATTCGACCATTTCTGAAACTGATTCACGAGAGGTTTTTCACAGGCTTGCCGGTTGCTGGACTTATTGGGGTTATAAAAATAACTATTTTGATACAGAAGGAGACGCCCGCGCTTTTTATGATGAATTATGCCACATGCTTGCCAACCAAATGGCTGCACCAAATTCTCCTCAATGGTTCAATACCGGACTTAACTGGGCTTATGGAGTAGATGGCCCTGCACAGGGACATTTTTACGTTGATCCAAAAACCGAAGAAATAACCCCCTCCAAGGATGCGTATACCCGTCCTCAGCCACATGCGTGCTTTATTCAGTCGGTTAAAGACGATCTAGTGCGTGAAGGTGGCATCATGGATTTGTGGACCCGTGAAGCACGACTTTTCAAATACGGCTCAGGAACAGGCTCTAACTTTTCTGATTTACGTGGAGAAATGGAACCACTGTCTGGTGGAGGAGTTTCTTCAGGACTCATGTCATTCCTCAAAATTGGCGATTCTTCAGCCGGTGCGATCAAATCTGGTGGAACTACCCGTCGCGCAGCAAAGATGATTTGTATTGATGCCGATCATCCTGATATTGAAAATTTTGTTAACTGGAAAGTTCATGAAGAGCAAAAAGTAGCAGCTCTGGTTGCAGGATCCAAAACTATAAAAGAGCTGATAAACGAATTATTCGGTGCTATTCACGGATGGGAAGATGAAACTGAAAAGTTTGATCTTAAGTTGAATAGGGATCTGCATAAAATTGCTAAAAAAGCTCAACTAGCTCAAATGCCTTTCAGCTATGTTCACCGTATCATCCATTTAGCACAGCAGGGTTACACAGAAGTTTTGTTCAAAGAATACGATACGGACTGGAATTCAGAAGCATATCAAACTGTTGCAGGTCAAAATGCCAATAACTCAGTAAGGCTTAATAACTCCTTCATGGAAGCAGTTGAACAGGACAAAGACTGGAATCTTTACTGGCGAATCGAAAAAGTTAAAGCGAAAAAAGATGGAAGAAAACCGGTTCCATGTAAGACACTCAAGGCTACTGAACTTTGGGAAGAGATTGCCTATGCAGCTTGGGCCTCAGCAGACCCAGGAATACAGTTCGATACAACAATAAATGAATGGCACACCTGCCCAGCAGATGGACCGATTCGGGCATCTAACCCCTGCAGCGAATACATGTTTTTGGATGACACTGCGTGTAACTTGGCCTCACTGAATTTGATGAATTTCCGTGATCCTAAAACAGGTGAACTTGATATTGTAAAATTAAGACACGGTTCCAGGATTTGGACAATTGTTTTAGAAATAAGCGTTCTGATGGCTCAGTTTCCAAGTAAGAACATTGCCAAGCTTTCCTATGACTTTCGAACACTCGGTTTGGGTTATGCAAATTTGGGAACTTATTTAATGGTTAACGGAATTCCTTATGATTCTCCGGAAGCACTTGCTATTTGTGGGGCAGTTACCTCCATCATGCATATGACTGCCTACTCAACTTCCGCGGAAATGGCAAAAGAGCTAGGAACATTTTCAGCATATGACAGAAACAAGGAAAATATGCAGCGAGTGCTCCGTAATCACCACCGTGCTGCATTTCGTGCTCCTGATAGTGAATATGAAGGTTTAACTATGAAACCTGTCGGTATTGACAGTCAATATTGCCCTCCTGAATTACTCAAAGCAGCACAACAAGATGCAAATCAGGCTTTGAAACTTGGAGAAAAGCATGGTTTCCGCAATGCTCAGGTAACTGTAATTGCACCTACCGGAACCATCGGGCTGTTAATGGATTGTGACACAACTGGAATTGAACCAGACTTTGCGCTGGTTAAATTCAAGAAATTGGCTGGTGGTGGTTATTTTAAAATTATTAATAATTCTATACCTTTAGCTTTAGAAAAACTTGGCTATACTGATTCAGAAATTTCTGATATCGTCCATTATATCAAGGGCTATGCACGTTTAGAAGGAAGTCCATGTATCAATGCCAATGTTTTGCGTAGCAAAGGTTTTACTGATGAAATACTAAAACGGATAGAAGAACAGTTAGCAACAGCATTTGATATCAGTTTTGTTTTCAACCTCTATACACTTGGAGAGTCATTCTGCAAGGATATTTTGGGTTTGAATGATGATCAGCTTGGAGATTTTGATTTTAGTATCCTCAAACATCTTGGATTTACCGGAAAGGAAATAGAAGCGGCAAATGATTATATTTGCGGAACTATGACCAGTGAAAACGCACCCCATCTCAAACCTGAACATTTCAGTGTTTTCGACTGTGCAAACAAATGCGGACGGAATGGTAAGCGCTTCATTGCTCCAGAAGCACACATTCGTATGATGGCGGTAGCCCAGCCTTTCATATCTGGTTCTATTTCTAAAACTATCAATATGCCTGGAGATGCTGATGTGACTGATATAAAACAAGCTTTTTCTACTTCATGGCACAACGGGTTAAAATGCAATGCTCTTTATAGGGATGGTTCAAAACTTAGTCAACCGCTCAACGTAAGTGCAGAAGAACATTTGTGGACCGAAGAAGAGACAGAGGAAAGCATAACCGCCGCACAACCGGCACAAATCAGAATTGCAGAAAAAATTATTCACCGCTACATAGCAAAACGCAGAAAATTACCTCACCGCCGTAACGGTTTCACACAAAAAGCAGTGATCGGAGGTCATAAACTCTACCTACGTACTGGTGAATATGAGGACGGTACTATAGGAGAAATTTTTCTAGATATGCATAAAGAAGGAGCTGCTTTTAGAAGTTTGATGAACAGCTTTGCAATTGCCATTTCACTTGGACTTCAACATGGTGTACCACTGGAAGAGTTTGTTGAAGCCTTTATTTTTACTCGTTTTGAACCAAATGGAATGGTTTCCGGGAATGATAATATCAAAATGAGCACATCCATCGTTGATTATGTTTTCCGTGAATTGGCAATATCTTATCTGGGTCGTAATGAATTGTCGCATGTCAATTCAGATGAATTACAGGCAAGTGCTGTGCATAGTCAAAATGAAACAGAACCTGAGTTTGACAATGAAAAGGTAGTATCCGAAAGAACTCTCTCTACAGAAGAAAGTCAGGCCTTCCTGGAACAGGAGGACAATGATTTTAAAGGAGTCGATTTTGCCCTTTTGAAAAACTCAGATCGGGAAACAGAGCAAACACATGCCGATTTTTCCGTTAGTACAGATTTTGCTGAAAAGACTTCCGTTCAAAATTGGGATACACAGAAACGCTCCACATCCAGCCTGGTTCAGGAAGCACGGATGAAAGGCTATGAGGGCGAAGCATGCCACACCTGCCAGCAATTCACTATGGTACGTAATGGTTCTTGTCTCAAGTGTTCCACCTGCGGTGCAACCAGCGGTTGCTCCTGATCAATAAAGGCATTTTGAGTTTTGTCTTTTTGATAATAGATGCCTGAAACTGCCACAAATAAATAAGTAAAGTACGACTAGTGGGGAAACAGCTGTATAATTTGCTGATGTCCTGATGTTTTTAAAGCATTTACTTCAGTGTACTTTGTTATGCAGGTTAAAATGTAAAAGCCTGTCTTCAATGCCTTAACTTTATGTTTCACTTCCTTGTTTCAGCCAATTCTCCTCTTAAAACATCGTTACAAAGTGGAATTGCACTTCTGATTACCTTGGTTATTTTGGCTCTGCTTGCAGTTTTTATGACAGAGTTTTCATTTGAAACAAAGCTTGAAACTCGTGGGATAAAAAATTATCAGGCTTCTTACAAAGCTAGAAATGCGGTAAAATCTATATTCAAAGCTGTGTTAGAAGGTATCGAAAAACAACCCGAGCTAAAATTTTTCACAATATATCTAAAGGAATTATTAAGACTGGGTACTAAAGGCAATGAAATATCTTTTTTGAATCCACCTCAACCTGTTGCTTTACCTGCTGGTATAATTGCTGATTTCCCAGATGTATCTTTTTATACACCCGTCATCAGACCTATTGATCATCTTTATAACCTGAACAGAATACAAACACCACCATTTAGAACTGTTAATCCTGAGACAAAAACAGACGTCAGGCTGGCAAATCAATTCATCAACGTTCTAGAAAAGTGGAATAATTCAACAAGTTCTCAGTCTGTAGTCAGTGTCCCACCACAAAATATTCAATTAAATCTCAATGATATCCTTCCAATTTATGCGGCAATTTTCGATTGGATCGATAAAGATGATAAAATTTATGTTTCATCAATCTTCGGTTCAATTGGTGCGGAGGCGAATTCATATGTTTCATCAGATCCATATTATGAAATAAAAAACGGTTTTCTAGACAAGTTAAGTGAGGTCCAACTTATCAGCGCAGTCAAAAATAAGCGTATACCATTCGAACAATGGAAAAAAGGGTTCACAACCTTTCCTGTAGGCAAAAAATATGAAATGCAGGCAGATTTTTCCTCAATTAAACCTCGTATAAATGTCAACTTAGCGACATTTGATGAAATTGTTAAATTCCTAGAACAATTTAATCAAAACACTACTTATTTTATTAATTATTCACCAGATTATGTTGACAGTGTTTCGCAGGATTATTTTGAAAAAAGGCTAGAAATTGCAGAAGAATTTACAAAAAAACCACGTTCTAAATTGGTACATGAAGACATAAAAAATAAACTAAACAATATTACCCAATATGACAGATCCCAGGATTTTTTCATTGCATACAGTTATTGGTATGAAATAAACCTTAAAACTGAAATAGATAACGTGAAAGCTGAAGTGTGGGCTGTTATATCTGTTGACCGAAATTCCTTAACTGGTAAAGCCTCAAATTTATTTATTCACAATTTTTACTTACGTTAAAAATATGTCTAAATCAATTGGGGGAGAAATCATACGATTGAAGGAAGTAGGATCGACAAATACATATTTGAAAGATAATAGTGAATTACTTAAACAGCATGGGTTGGTTGTAATTGCTGAAATGCAGAGTTCAGGGCGTGGAAGAGCAGGCAGAAAATTTGTTTCACTTCCTCAAAAAAATGTTACCTTTTCCGTTGTACTCCATCCTGGATTAGTGCTTGGAGAAGTACAAATATTCTCTTTGATGGCTGGAATTGTTGTCGCACGTGTTCTTGAGAAATTTATAAGTGGTATCCGCCTTAAATGGCCAAATGATGTACTAGTAAACGGTAAAAAAATCTGTGGTATTTTACTTGAAACAATCACAATCCCAGAACAGAATTCACCAGTTTTGATCCTTGGTATCGGATTAAACAATAAAGGCTTTATCAAAGATTATCCAGAAGAACTTCAGGGGATTGTTACTACCCTAGAAGCAGAAATTTTTCAAAACTCAAATATAATTTTCGGGGAAAATGATTATATAACTCTTGAAAATGAAGCCTTATTTATTCTACTTTTAAGCGAACTGGAATGTTGTTTTGAGGAATTCAGTGAAAAGACTAACGTAAATAGGGAACTTGACCATTTAACTGACTCTCGTAGCAAACTTATTAATGAATGGTTAAAACGTTCACAAGCAAAAGGTATGAAGGTACGTAGTTTGAATAACGAGGTAGAACAAATAGAAGGGGTAGTAGGCACTATTGTAGGTTTAACAAGGGAGGGTTATCTGCAAATCCGAAAAGAATCGGGAGATATTATGACACATGTTTCTGGAGACATTATTGAAATGGGAGAAGTAAATTAATGATTATTGCCGTAGACATAGGCAACAGTGACGTAGTACTTGGCTTAGTCAAAGATTCAAAAATATTGCAGAGTTGGCGTATCCATACTGGTATTCATCAGAGTGTAGATGAATATGAAATTCTTGTTCGGGGTATGCTTTTCGCATGCGATTTCAGTTTGCAACAGGTACAGGACGCAGTTTTGAGTTCAGTAGTTCCTGAACTAACGGAAGTGTTTACTATTCTGATTGAAAGTTTGATTGGTAAAGCTCCAGTTAAGGTGAGTCACGAATGCAATCTTGGTATTGAAATAAATACTGAGACACCCGCTAAGGTTGGTCAAGACAGACTAATTAATGCTGCAGCTGCATATGATCAGTATAAAACTTCACTGATCATCATTGATTGCGGTACTGCTACTACATTGGATGTAGTTACTGAGGGAGGTGTTTTTGAAGGGGGTGTAATTTGTCCGGGATTGTTAATTTCTGCAGATGTTCTTTTTTCAAAAGCAGCCCAACTATTTCAGGTAAATCTTGAAATGCCGGAATACGTAATCGGTAAGAATACGACAGATAGTGTCAAATCTGGTCTAATCTATGGTTATGGGGGGATGATAGCTTCACTGATTAAAAGAATAACGAATGAGATAGAACAACAAGCTCAACCAAAACCTAAAGTAGTAATCACTGGGGGTTTAGCCGCAAAAATACTGCCGATTCTTTCAAACGTTTATTATCATGATGATTTGACCTTGCGTGGGTTATACCTTTTTTATCTACTCAATAAATATTAATTCCATTAGATAGCAGTTCTGATTCGCTAAAACATGAAATATTAATGCATCAAAATAATTACAATAATAATTAAAACATGGCTGAAGAAAAAGTTGACGGACTAGAAGGTCTGGACGATTTTGGTGACGATTTTGGTGAGCAACTCGACTCCTTCATGGATAATGATGAAGAGGAAGAGGGTGACAGTGAATTAGATTCATTTTTCGAAGATCTATCTACAATCGATGATCTGGAAAGTGATGATGATAATGAGGCTGTGGAAGAAACAAAAGAAGAAATAAAAAATAATGAGGTAAAAAGTGATCATGAAGATCATGAAGATCATGAAGATCATGAAGATCATGAAGATCATGAAGATCATGAAGA
>Ga0208764_10000577_pt1 | contig 23510 bp, 23 predicted proteins | sample ETNtaG_18_FD_185762 | JGI IMG/M metagenome (GOLD analysis project Ga0208764, IMG submission 185762) | Marine microbial and viral communities from oxygen minimum zone, Eastern Pacific Ocean - ETNP201302SV91 (SPAdes) (version 2) | ecosystem: Environmental > Aquatic > Marine > Oceanic ... | reverse complement strand
GTGCTCGAAGTAAGAGATGATGTAATTATAGCAACTGGTAGATCTGATTATCCTAATCAAGTTAATAATTTAATTGGATTTCCATATATTTTTAGAGGGGCGTTAGACGTTAGAGCAAAAACAATTAATGAGGAAATGAAAGTAGCTGCCGCACATGCAATAGCTGAACTTGCAAGAGAATATGTTCCTGACGAAGTTGTAGCTGCAATGGGTGGTGAAAGACCAATATATGGAAAAGAATATATAATTCCATCAACTTTTGATCCAAGGTTAATGAGTGTAATACCAGCGGCTGTGGCTAAAGCTGCAATAAAAAGTGGTGTTGCAAGAAAAAATATAGAAAATTTCGATACTTATAAAGAGCAACTCAAACAAAGACTTGATCCGTCAACAACTATTATGCAGGGTGTAAATACTCAAATAAAAAAATCCCAGAAAAAAGTTGTTTTTGCTGATGGTGAAGATGAAAATACATTAAAAGCTGCAATAGCTTTCAAAAGTAATGGTCTTGGGATTCCAGTATTAATAGCAAAAAAAGAAATTGTAAAAGAAAAACTTAAAGAAATTGGATTGGATGAAAATTATAAAATAGAAATAATAAATTCAACTGACAAGGATAAGAGAGGTAAGTATGCAAAATTTCTTTATAAAAAACTTCAAAGAAAAGAGGGCCTTTTGGAAAGAGATTGTGACAGATTGGTAAGAAACGATAGAGTCATTTGGGGAACTTGTATGGTTGCTTGTGGAGATGCAGATGCAATGGTTACTGGAAATACAAGAAGATACACTTCTACATTAGATAAGGTAGAACGTGTAGTCGATCCAAGACAAGGAGAAATAGTTTTTGGTTTAAATATAATGGTTAATAGAGGTAGAACTGTTTTTGTATCAGACGTAGCTGTTCATGAAATTCCTACCGCAGATCAGCTTGCTCTTATGGCCATATCGTCTGCAAGAGTTGCTAGATTATTTGGTTTTGATCCGAAAGTCGCGTTCTTATCTCATTCTACTTTTGGTACACCAAAAACTAAAGCTACAAAAAATATGAGAGATGCTGTTGAGATATTAAAAGAAAAAAAAGTCGATTTTAAATTTGATGGAGAAATGCAGCCTGATGTTGCTTTAGACGAAAAATACAAAGATCTTTATCCTTTTTCAAAGATAGTTGGTAACGCCAATATTCTAATAATGCCTGGTAGGCATAGTGCTGCAATTTCATTTAAAATGTTAAAAAGCTTAAGTGCAGTAAAAGTTGTAGGTCCTTTACTGGTAGGTTTGGGAGAACCTATTGAAATTGCTCCACTGAGATCATCAACAAGCGATATATTAAATTTAGCTTCTGTTGCAGCCTATTCTTTCTGACATAATTGATTATAAAAAAAGTAAAAAAAATTAAACTAATCTCTTTATCTACTTAAATCAGAAGCCATTAAAATACTAGTTACGAGTTCTTTAAGATCGTCTATTTGCTTCGCTTCTTGAATAATTGCTTTTTTTTCATCTTCAGTATGAGCAATACCGAAAACATATGTTCTCTGGTTCACTGTATCAATATTAAAATTTGCAGCTTTTACTTTTTTATTTAAAATTAAAGCTGCTCTAAGTTGGGAAGAAATTAAAATATCAAGTGCAACATCTTTGAAAGAAAATTTCTCTTTTATTCTAATATTATTTTTAACCGATCTAACCCCTTTGGTTTCCCAGGCATGCTTAGTGATTCTTAATTTTTCTTCAGGTTTATCAACTTTGCCTCTTATAAAAATTCTACCATCTAAAACTTTAACAGAAAGATTTACTATGTATTTTTTTTCTAACAAGGCTAATCTAGCATATAAATTTTTTTGCATAATTGAATCATCTATTTGGGTGCCTAAACTTCTTGGGTCTAATGCTATGCTTACACCTGAACCAAAAATCCCACCAGTTGAAGATCCCACGCACGAATTTAAAAGAATTAAAAAAAATAATATTTTAAAAATTTTTTTCATTTTTTCAGTTTTAAACAATAGTTATATACTATTTTTTTTGACAATTGTTCTTTTCTCGAAATAAATTCAACAACATCTTTATGACTATATTTTTTAAGCATTTTTTTAATTTCTATTTTAACTGATTCGCTTATTTTTTTTTCGAAATTCTTATCTTTTTTTTGCTCTGATAAGACAATCGTTAATTCACCTTTTAAATCATCTGGAAATTTCTTTAACAATTTAAGATCTTCTCTAATAAAACTTTCATGAATTTTTGTCATTTCTTTAGCTACCATAATTTTTCTATCATAAAAATATTCCTTAAATTTTGATATGTAAAAATTAATTTTTGGAGCTGTAATAAAAAAAACAATCGAGTAGGTAATACTAGATAAATTTTTTAACACACTATCTAGTTCTTTTCCTTTTTTTGGTAAGAAACCATAAAATAAATATTTATCACTAAAACCTGAGATACTGATTGATGAAGTTACTGAAGATGGTCCAGGTATAGGATAAATATTAATATTTTCTTCAATACATTTCTTAACCAACACAATGCCTGGATCTGATATCACTGGTGTTCCTGCATCAGAAATTAAGGAAACAATTTTATCTTTTTTTATATAGTCAATGATCTTGTCACTAATTTTTTTTTCATTAAATTTATGATACGGCTGTAATTTATTTTTTATTTCAAAATGAAATAATAATTTTGATGACCTTCTAGTATCTTCACATAAAATAATATCTGATTTTTTAAGTATGCTAAGCGCTCTAAAAGTTATATCTTCCATATTTCCAATAGGTGTTGACACTAGGTAAAGGCCACTTCTAAATATTTGTTGTTTATTTTTGTCCATTTCATGCCTAAATTGTATTCTAAATTATTTTAAATAATTAAATTTATGAATAAATTATTTACATTTTCAATAATAGCTTATTTGTTATTTACAATAAACAGCCGAGCTCTTGATCAAGAAACAAAAAATAAAAATGCATTAAATGTGGGTGTTCTGCTTCCTTTATCTGGAGAATTCCAAAATGTTGGGGAGTCTTTTTTAAAATCTATCCAATTAGCATTATACGATATATCTAATGACAATATACAAATCCATTTAAAGGACAGTAAAGCAAATCCAAAAACCGCTTTTCAAGCATCTAAAGAATTTGAAAAATTGGGTATAGAAATAGTAATCGGTCCAGTCTTTAAAGAAAGTTTAGAAAGGCTTAACGAAATAAACAACGTCACTTTCATTGCACTAACAAATAAAATTGAAGAAATCCCAAAAAATACAATAGCCTTTGGAGTTAATATTGATTCACAAATAAATGCGCTAAAAAATTATTTTAAAGAAATTAATATTTCAAAAACAATATTTTTATCACCAAAATCAGAATTTATTCATCAATCAGAATCGGTTTCTAAAAATGATATATTAAAATTTTATAGAACTTATTCATATGATACTAATCCAAAAAAAATTACAGGCGAAATAGAAAAAATAACTAAATATAGAGAAAGAAAAAAAGATTTAGAACGAAGAATAAAAATACTAGAAAAATCAGAACTAGAAGAACACAAAAATGAGTTAAAAAAATTAGAGCAGATGCATACATTGGGAAAGGTGAGCTTTGATTCTGTCGTAGTAATGGATTTTGGTGAACGTTTAAAAAGTGTTTTAACATCATTCATGTTTTCTGATGTTCCAAGCAATGAAGTAAAATTTTTTACAATAAATCAATGGTTTGATGAAACTTTTTTTAATGAAAATGCAATGGAAAATTTGCATTTTCCATCTATTGAACTTAAAAATTTAAAAAAATTTAATAAAAAATATATAGATAAATATGATCAAAAACCAAATGTAGTTTCAATACTTGCTTATGATGCATTAGGACTAATTTATCATTGTTGGATAAAAAATAATTTTAAATTTAAAACTGAACATTTATATAGCAAAAAAGGCTTTAAGGGACTGCATGGCAAATTTTTTATAGAAAATAATAAAGCTAAACAAAAACTAGGAATCTATAAAGTTTCTAAAAAAAAATTTATTAAGGTTTATTAGATAAAAAAATTTTTAATTTTAGTAAATGCGTTAAATCTATGGTCCATAGACATTTTTAATTTTGAGTTCATTTCCCCAAAAGTTTGACTATAACCATCAGGAATAAAAATAGGATCATAACCAAATCCATTTTTTCCTTTTTTAGTTTGTGAAATTCTACCTTTTATTATTCCTTCTGAAAAAAAACTATGACCATTTGGCCAAAAAAGTGTCATACAGCACACAAACCTAGCTGAATTATTATTTTCCCAATTTTTTTCAATATTTTTTAATTCCTCAAAAACTTTTTTTATTGCGGAATCAAAGCTATTTTTTTCTTTGCTCCATCTAGATGAGTAGATTCCTGGCTTGCCTTTTAATAAATCTATTTCAAGGCCAGAATCATCTGCCAAGCAAATCAAATTTGTCTTTTTTGAAAAATAAGAAGCTTTTATAAAAGAATTTTCTTTAAAACTTTTTCCAGTTTCCTTTGGAGATGCAAGCTTAAATTCTTTAGGAAAATGTTTTTTTATACCACTTGGTAATAAATCGCTTATTTCCTTTGATTTTCCCTCATTATTTGTTCCAATAATAATTTCTCTAATTTTATTCATTTTACACTAGTATTTTTTTTTAAAGTGACCATATATCAAACTAATGACAAAATCAGATAAAAAAGAAGAGGATAAAAAATCCCATAAAATTGAGGAAAAAACTCAAAATAATAATAACGAAAATAAAGAAGAAACAATTGAAGATAAACTAAAAATCACACAAGATAAACTTTTAAGAACACTGGCTGAAATGGAAAATCAAAGAAGAAGATTTGAAAAAGAAAAACAAGAAGCTTTTGAATATGGTGGATTTAATTTTGCCGCAGAATCTTTATTGCTTTTAGACAATATAGGTAGGGCAATTTTGTCATTTAAAAATGATGATAAATTAAAAAACAATAACGAACTCAATAAAATTGTAGATGGAATAGAAGTTGTAGAAAAAGATTTAATATCAATTTTTAAAAAAAATGGGGTAGTTTCGATAGATTGTATTAATAAAAAATTCGATCCAAATTTTCATCAAGCAATGCTTGAAATTGAAGATGAAGCAAAAGAACCCGGTATAGTTGTGCAAGAAATACAAAAAGGCTATATGATGAAAGATCGTTTGCTAAGACCCTCATTTGTTGGGGTGACTAAAAAAAAGATAAAAAAAGCAAAAATGTAGCAAATGATAGCAAAAAAGATGATAAATAATGGCTTTTTCACCTTGTGTACTTAAAAAAAACACCCATATAAAAGAAAAGGAAAATAAAATTTATGAGTAGAGTAATAGGAATAGACTTGGGAACGACAAATTCATGCGTAGCTGTAATGGAAGGAACGCAAGCGAAAGTATTAGAAAATACTGAGGGTACAAGAACTACACCTTCTGTTGTTGCTTTTGGTGAAAATAATGAAAAACTAGTTGGTCAATCAGCAAAGAGACAAGCCGTAACTAATCCAGAAAATACATTATTTGCAGTCAAAAGATTAATTGGACGAAACTTTGAAGATCAAACTGTTAAAAAAGACGTTTCTAAAGCACCATATAAAATAATTAAAGCTGATAATAATGATGCTTGGTTAGAAGCAAGAGGTAAAAAATATTCACCATCACAAATATCTGCTTTCATACTTCAAAAAATGAAGGAAACGGCTGAAAAATATTTAGGACAAGAAGTTAAGCAAGCGGTAATTACTGTGCCAGCTTATTTTAATGACTCTCAAAGACAAGCAACTAAAGATGCAGGAAAAATAGCTGGATTAGAAGTGCTTAGGATTATAAACGAACCCACAGCAGCTTCATTAGCTTACGGATTAGACAAAAAGGGTGGTAAAAAAATTGCCGTATACGATTTAGGTGGTGGTACATTTGATGTTTCAATTCTCGAAATAGGAGATGGAGTATTCGAAGTAAAATCTACTAATGGAGATACTTTTTTAGGTGGTGAAGATTTTGATGATAAAATTGTAAATTATCTAGCTGATGAATTTAAAAAAGATAATGGAATTGATTTAAGGACCGACAAATTAGCTTTACAAAGATTAAAAGAAGCTGCTGAAAAAGCAAAAATTGAACTTTCTTCAGCCACTCAAACAGAAATTAATTTACCTTTTATTACAGCTGATAAAACTGGTCCAAAACATATTAATATTAAATTAACAAGAGCAAAACTAGAAGCACTTGTTGAAGATTTAGTTAAAAGAACACTCAAGCCTTGTGAGGTGGCTCTAAAAGATTCTGGTTTCAGTGCTGCAGAAATAAACGAAGTGGTTTTAGTTGGTGGAATGACTAGAATGCCTAAAATAGTCGAAAATGTTAAAACTTTTTTTGGAAAAGAACCAAATAAAAGTGTAAATCCAGATGAGGTAGTTGCAATGGGTGCAGCTATCCAAGGTGGAGTTCTTCAGGGTGATGTTAAGGACGTACTTCTTTTAGATGTAACACCTTTATCATTGGGAATTGAAACTTTGGGAGGAGTCTCTACTAAATTAATTGAAAAAAATACAACAATTCCTACTAAAAAAAGCCAAGTTTTTTCAACTGCTGAAGATAATCAGCCTGCAGTTTCTATAAGAGTCTTACAAGGTGAAAGAGAAATGGCTGCTGATAATAAACTTTTAGGAAATTTTGAATTAATTGGAATTCCAAATGCGCCGAGAGGAGTTCCCCAAATTGAAGTTGCTTTTGATATCGATGCTAATGGAATAGTAAGCGTTTCTGCAAAAGATAAAGGAACGGGGAAAGAACAAAAAATACAAATACAAGCATCGGGAGGTCTTAGTGATGAAGAAATTAAAAAAATGGTAAAAGACGCTGAATCAAACAAAGAAGCTGATAAAAAGAAAAGAGAGACAGTTGATTCAAGAAATCAAGCTGACACAATTATTCATGCAACTGAAAAAAATTTAAAAGAACACGGAAGTAAAATTTCAGATGTTGATAAAAAAACCATAGAAACTGGAATATCTGATTTAAGAAATTCACTTAAAGGTACAGATACTGAAGATGTGAAAAAAAAGACGCAGGCTTTGGTTCAATCTTCTATGAAACTTGGTGAAGCGATATATAAAAGCCAACAAAAAAATACTGGGGCACAAAGTTCTCAAGCAAATCAAGCTAGGAAGGATACAGGTAAAGATAAAGAAAATGTTGTTGATGCAGATTTTGAAGAAGTAAAAGAAGATAAAGATAAAGATAAAGATAAAGAAAAAAGAGCCTAAGGCTAAAGATATTAAAATGTCTATAAAAATATGGCAAAAAGAGATTATTATGAAGTCTTGGGCGTTATTAAATCAGCTTCCGCTGATGAAATAAAAAAAGCTTATAGAAAGTTAGCTTTAAAATACCATCCGGACAGAAACAAAGGCGATAAAACAGCCGAAGGGAAATTCAAAGAAGCTAGTGAAGCTTATCACGTTCTTTCTGATAAAGAGAGAAAAACTAATTACGACCAATTTGGGCATGCTGCTTTTGAAGGAGCGGGAGGAAGAGGTGGTTTTTCTAATTTTGATTTTTCAAGTGCTTTTTCAGATATTTTTGGTTCAGATATTTTTGATGATTTTTTTGAAGGTTTTGGAGGAACGAGAGGAAGAGGTAGAAGAAGATCTTCCGACTTCAGAGGTTCTGATCTTAGATATGACTTATCAATTTCTCTAGAAGATGCATACAATGGAAAAAAACATGAGATTAATTTTTCATCATCAGATAAATGTTCAACATGTAATGGTTCTGGGGCAAAACCTGGATCAAAACCTACCACATGCTCTACTTGCGGTGGACATGGTCAAGTTAGATCAAGTCAAGGATTTTTTACAATTCAACAAACTTGTCCTCAATGTACTGGTTCGGGAGAACAAATTTCAAGTCCTTGTAACGAGTGCGGTGGCGCAGGTAAAAAACAAGCTAGAAAAAAAATTTTTACTAATATTCCAAAAGGTGTTGATGATGGCACGAGGATTAGATTATCAAGCAAAGGGGAAGCCGGCGTAAAAGGTGGAGCAAATGGAGATTTATATATTTTCGTATCAGTTAAATCTCATAATATTTTTAAAAGATCAGATGAAAATCTTTTTTTTGAATTCCCAATTTCTTTAGCAGATGCTGCTTTAGGAACAACTGTTGAGGTACCAACAATCGATGGGGGCAGAGCAAAAGTAAAAATCCCAGCAGGAACACAGAATGGAAAGCAATTTAGATTAAAAGGAAAAGGGATGCCAATGATGAGAAATAAAGGGTATGGTGACTTGTATATTCAAGCAATAACCGAAGTTCCAGTTTCGCTAACAAAAGAGCAAAAAAATCTATTGGAACAATTTAAAGAATTAGAGGATAATAAAACAAATCCTACGATAAAAGATTTTTTTGAAAGGGCAAAAAGATTTTGGAAAAACTAAATGAAAAAAATTAATTTATCAATCACAGGATGCTTAGGGAGAATGGGTCAAGAACTCATTAGATCTTCTAAAAATGAAAAAAATTTTAAACTTGTTTCTATTACAGAAAATAGAATAATTAAAAAAAGAATATCTGGTCTAAAACCTCAATTAAATTCAGAATCTGCATTCAAAAACGTAAACGTGATTATAGATTTTACAATTCCAAAATGCACTTTGGAAGTGCTGAAAATTGCTTGCAAACTTAAAAAAAGAGTAGTTATTGGTACAACCGGTTTTTCTAAGAAAGAAGAAAATTTAATAAAAAAATATTCTAAAAAAATACCCATACTTAAGGCTGGTAATATGAGTTTAGGGATAAATTTATTAATGTATTTAACTGAGATAGCTTCTGAAGCTCTTGGAAATAATTTTTTTAGTAAAATACTAGAAGTACATCATAAACACAAAAAAGATTACCCTTCTGGAACGGCTTTAATGCTTGGCAAAGGTATTGCGACAGGGAAAAATAAAGATTTTTACAAATTAATTGGAAAAAAATATTTAAATAAAAAAAATTTTCCTTACAATAAAAAAATTAATTTTAATTCTATTAGAAAAGGTGAAATTATAGGTAATCACAAGGTTTTATTTTCAAGCGGTAAAGAAACCATAGCTTTAAACCATGAAGCATTTGACAGAGCTCTTTATTCAGAAGGTGCATTTACCGCAGCTAAATGGCTAATGAGTAAAAAGCCTGGACTTTACTCAATGAGAAACGTATTAAATTTTAAATGAAGTCTGGGGAAATAAATTCTCTTTTTAAAAATTTAACTAAGACAATAAAAAATCCAAAAACCGATCTAACATACAAAAATAAGTTTACATTATTGATATCTGTTGTTCTTTCTGCCCAATGTACTGATGTTAATGTTAATAACGTTACTAAAAATCTTTATAAAAAATATAATAAACCTGAACATTTTTTAAAACTTGGAAAAAAACGAATTGAACCCTTAATAAAAAAAATTAATTTTTTTAGAAACAAATCAAAAAGTATTTATTTATTATCAAAAAAATTAATCGAAAAGCATAATAGTAAAGTTCCAAAAAATTTTAAAAAATTGATTGAACTTCCGGGTGTTGGATCCAAAACAGCAAGTGTTGTTTTAAATGAAGGATTTGGTTTACCCACTATTGCAGTTGATACCCATGTATTTAGAGTTAGTAATAGAACGGGTTTGGCAATTGGAAAAAATCCCGATGAAGTTCAGGAAAATTTATATAAAGTGGTTCCAAAAAAATACTTAAAAAAATCAGGTCATACACTTTTGCTTCACGGAAGATATACTTGCAAAGCTAGGACTCCTTCGTGTAAAACTTGCGTAATTATTAAATATTGCAAATACAAAAATAAGGAACTCACATGAAAGTATTGGGAATTGGAAATGCTATAGTTGATGTTATTTGTAAAGTAGAAGATAATTTTTTATCTAAAAATAATCTCACAAAAAGTACAATGAAACTTGTTGATGAGGCAGAATTTAAAAAACTTTTATCAAATTTAAAAATTGAGGAAACTATTGCTGGTGGCTCAGTAGCAAATTCTATAGTTGGTTTATCACAATTGGGTAATCCAGTTTCATTTATAGGAAAAGTAAATAATGATGAATTAGGTAGTAAGTATGAAAAAAGTTTAACAGAGGAAAAAGTAAAATATTGTTATAATAAAAAAGAGGAAATAATACCAACGGGCACTTGTTTAATTTTAATTACCCCCGATTCCGAAAGAACAATGTGTACTTTTTTAGGAATTGCAGGAAGAATCAATGCTGATGATATTGATGAAAATGAAATCAAGAACAGTGAGTTAATTTTTTTAGAAGGTTATTTGTGGGATGAAGGTGAACCTAAGAAAGCATTTAATAAAGCAATTAGCATATGTAAAAAAGCAGCAATGTCATTATCAGATCAATTTTGTGTCGAGCGTCACAAAAAAAATTTTTTAGAATTAGTAAATAATAAATTAGATATTATTTTTTCCAATGAACAAGAAATATTATCTTTGATTAATGCAAAAAATTTTGATGAAGTCGTTTCATTTGGAAAGAAATTGAAAAAACTAATTGTGATTACTCGAGGTGAAAAAGGTAGTATTGCTATAAAAGAAAATGTGGTTGTTGAATGTGATATACAAAAAAATTTAAAAGTTATCGATTTAACTGGCGCGGGCGATCTTTTTGCTGCAGGATTTTTACACGGAAATATTAATAATTTTTCAATAAAGGAAAGTTTAATTAAAGGAACCGAGATGTCTTCAAAAATAATTCAAAAAATTGGGGCTAGGTTAAAATAACTTTCTTTTTTCTTTTAAAACTTCCTCTTCCTTTCTTTGGCTTAATTACTCTTTTTTTGTATTTAGGAGTGAAAAGATCTTTAGCAATTAAATTTCTATTTTTATTTTTCAAATGAAATAACCCTTATTATTATTTTTGATAAAACTATTATCTCCAAATTTTTCAAAAATTTTTTTTCTTAGTCTATGAATATGAGTTTCAACTGTATGAGTTTCTGTTTCATCAGAATAATTCCAAACTGTTTTTAGTACAAAATTCTTACTAATAGGTTCTTTTGTTCTAGTAAATAATATAAGAAAATTAATTTCTTTTTCTGAAAGCTGTAATTCCAAATTATTTTTTTTAATTTTTCTTTCATTTTTATCAATTGTATATCCTCTCAAATCTATTAAAGAATTTCTTTTAAAATTACTTTTTGCAATTAGAGTAATAACTTTTTTTTCAAAATCTTTTATATGAAATGGAACACTCAAATTCTCTATTAAGTCTCCTGAAAAAATATTCTTAATTTTTGGAGAATTTTTTATCAAAACTAATGGAAAATTATTAGCTTCTATTTTTTTTAAAAAATTTTTATTTAGATTATTTATAAAAAAAATAACTATACAATTTTCTGCTTTATTTGAATTTATAAAATTGTCGATATCTTCATAATATTTAATTTTTGATTTTGAAAATAAGTTAATTTCATTGACAATTTCTAAAAAGATTTTATTTCCAAAAATTGATATACTAAAATTATCCATTATTAATAATTTTTATGAATATTATAATAAAAAAACATCACCTATTATACAAAGGTTATAAATTAAAATGCAGCACAGGTAAATCTGGTTATGCAACTACTAAAAAAGAAGGTGATTTAAAAACTCCAAAAGGTCTCTTTTCGCTAGGATTCTTATACTATAGAAAAGACAGACTTAAATCAATTAAGTGTAAAATTAAAAAAAAAATAATAAAAAAAAATATGGGCTGGTGTGATGATGTTAGAAGTGCAAAATATAATAAGCAAATATATTTCCCATTTAATTTTAGTGCAGAGAAACTTTACAGAAAGGATAATATTTACGATATTTTAATAAATATAAAATATAATCAAAGACCAACTGTGAAGGGTAATGGAAGTGCAATTTTTTTACATTTATCTAAAAAAAAATACAAACCAACAAAAGGATGTATTGGGATTTTAAAAAAAGATTTTTTAAAAATACTTCCTTTTATTACAAAAAAAACAAAAATATTAATCAGGTAATATTTCTTGAGCCCATAATTTGAGTTCCTATTCTTAAATAGGTTGAACCGTGTGAAACTGCATTTTTATAATCAGAACTCATACCCATGCTAAATTCACTTAAATTTAATTTTAATCCCGAATCTTTTAGTAAAGTAAAATACTTTTCTGAATTTAAATTAATGGGTGGCAAGCACATTAATCCAATAACATTCAAAGTTAATTCCTTAATGCAATATTCATAAAATTTATCAAGTTCATTAAGAGGAATTCCAGATTTATGTTTTTCGTCACCAACATTTACTTGAATAAAATATTTAATATTCTTAGATATGTCCTTTTGATAATTAAATAATTTAAAAGCTAATTTATCATTATCAAGAGAATGGATATAATCAAATAAATTAAGAGCTTTTTTTATTTTGTTAGTTTGTAATTTTCCAATCATATGCAGGTTCAAATTTTTATATTTTATTTTAGTATCCGTCCATTTGTCTTCGGCTTCCTGAATTTTATTTTCTCCATAGTGGATATGGCCGTTTTCAATTAGAGGAATAATTTTATCCAAAGAAAATGTTTTAGTAACAACTATAATTTTAGGATTTGTTTTTAGTTGTTTTTTACTTACAATTTCATTAACCTGTTTTTTAACAAGATCTAGTTGTTCTATAGTTTTATGCATAAACATTTACCTAAATATTTTATTTTTATTGACAAATATAATAGTGAATTTTTCAAATATAAAAATAAAAATATAGGTATTATCTACAGAAATTATAAACATATCAAAAGGGAAAAAGAATTAATAAAAATAGCAAAGGAATGTAAAAGAAATAGATATCAATTATTTGTTTCTAACAACATTAAACTAGCACATAAAGTAAAAGCTGATGGAATATATGTGCCTGCATTTAACAAAACTCAAAGGTTCTCAAATCTCGAAAAAAGAAATTTAAAAATATTAGGCTCTGCGCATGATCAAAAGGAGATTTATAATAAGATTATGCAAAATTGCGAAACTATATTTCTTTCTCCCTTATTTTATATTAAAAAGTCTAAAACATTTTTAGGAATACATAAATTTAATTTTATATCTAAATTTAACAAAATAAATATTTTGCCCTTAGGGGGGGTTTCCTTAAACAATATTCGTAGACTTAGATTATTAAATATAAAAGGTTTTGGCGGTATAAGAATATTCAAAAAAAAAACCGGCCTCAAAGAGGCCGGTTTTCATAAAGAAAATATCTTTTAAATTTGTTTATTAGAATGCAAGACCCAAAGAAACGATCGTCGCTTCTTGGTTATCTCCTGCAGCCCATAAAACGTTGTCAGCTTTTACATCAGCTATTCTGAAAGATGCTCCACCCATTGTGTATGCAGCTTGAATAGATCTAACTTTTACTGTTCTCACGCTTTCATCTGGTTGTACTGTTGCTGAATCTGTATATCCAGCTTTTTTAGCTTCCCAACCACCGTAACTTACTGAAAGATCGTCGTTTACATTAAACGCAACCCCAAAAGCCCAGTTTTTGTAAAAGTTATAATCATTGTTCGCGTCACCTTCATCACCATCATCAATCCCTGTGTATTCTGCAGAGACTTGTGCTCCTAATGAAAGAGGACCTATGTCATAAGTAACTCCACCAACACCTTGATATTTATCGTCAGCACTCGCTTCAAAATCCTGTGCTTCTATACTTGAAGCTCCTGCGAATATATTAAGTCCAGATAAAACTTCTGTACCTAATGACGGATTAATATTTATTGTTGCGTCGTAAGAGTTCTTCCATGTATCTCCTGAATTAGCTGTAGTTTTGTCAGCCGTATCAGTAGTTCCATAGTCAGGCGCCACAGTGAAAGTTAACTTTGTTCCAAGGATTGTAGGCGTACTGTACATGATGTTTTGAGATGCACCACTACCTACAGGAAGTCTTACACCAGTGCTTAAACCAGCACCCCAAGACTCTTCCCAAGCAGTAGGCATTTTATCATCATATGCAGCTATACCGTTTCCGCTACTTCCTTGATCAAAATTTAAACTTCCCAATCCACCCATGTTTAAGTTAATAGTTGCAGCACTAAATGCATTCGCATTTGTATTAGCAATAGCTAGAGTAAAGTCCCAGCCATTATCTAATTCACCACTACCATTTAACGTCCAGTTTGATCCAATACCTAATGGATTACCTGTTGTAGATGAACTTTTTGACACCCATGTCATATCTGCGCCACCAGTCACTGTAAGATCACCTGCATTAGCAGCTGAAATTGCAGCTAGAGATCCACAAAGAGCTGAACAACCAACTTTAGTTAATTTATTCATAATTTACTTTTTGCCTTTCTCTTAGTTAAAACGCTAGTCCTAATGATATAATTGTAGCATCTAGATCTGCATTAGCAGCTGAAGAATACGTTTGATTCTTAACATCTACTTCTGCAATTCTGAAAGTTGCACCACCCATTGTGTAAGCAGCTTGTACTGAGTCTGCTTCTGGGTCGGCACTTGCACCTTCACCGTCAGATTCTACGTGTCCGTAAGATACTGATAAGTTGTCGTTTACGTTGAACGTAATACCATAAGCAACGTTCTCGTAACCAGTTGTACCAGTCGTTCCAGTTTCTTCGTCGGTTTGTTGGTAACCAAAAGTGAAACCACCTACAGCATATTTAAATCCTATAACTGTTTCTTCTTTATCACCATTTACACCTGACGCATTTTGGAACTGATCTACGTTAGACATCCCAGCATAAACAGTTAAACCGTCCATACCGTGCAAGTCACTGCTAGCTTCAAGAGTTACATCGTATCCTGAATCCATAACGCCTGAAGATCCACCAGAGGCTTTATCGCCTACAGATGCACCGCCATCAGCGTCTAGTGAGTATGCTACACGAGCCGTAAGGCCTGCAGGCATAGCTTCTGGTGTAACTTCAATAGTACCACCAGCAGAAGTACCAGTAATTTTATTAATTCCAGCACTTAAACCTGCACCATCAGCTTCTTCCCAAGCTGTTGGCGTCATATCGTCCATTCTTTGTATCCCTGTACCAGAAGTACCTTGGTCAAATCTAACATCGCCAAGACCTGGAATGCCTACAGTAATATTTGTATTTGAGTAAGCATTAGCATTGGTCATAGCTATAGATAGAGCCACACTCCAGCCGTTATCAAGATCGCCACTACCACTTAATGTGTAGTTAGATCCGATACCTAAAGGATTACCAGTAGTCGCATCAGATTTTGACATCCATGTCATATCTGCGCCACCGGCTACTGAAAGGTCACCTGCATTAGCAGCTGAAATTCCAGCTAGAGATCCACACAATGCAGATACTCCAATTTTAGTTAATTTATTCATAGTTAACTCCTTTGTTTAAATTATTCATATGAATTGGTGCTAAAATAACACTGTAATAATTGTAAAAAAATTGAAATAACTCTTTAATATCAATATTTTTTAAATATGTTGTAAAAATACAACATATCAATTTTGCAAGTAAATTGGTGCTTTTATTAGTCATTTTCAAATGAAAATTAATATAATAAACATACTTAAATGCCCTTTTTTAATTACATCGCAAAATTGGTAGTCTTATCTTTAAGCGGTATCATTTTTTTAAGTTTTTTATACTCTTGCGGTATTTATGCTCCATCGGATGCAAGAAAGGTTTCTCCGAATTCAAAAGAACGAGTTAAAAAAAATCTTGAAGAGGGCAAGGGTATATCTTTAGGTAAAATGATGGATGGAGGAAGTTCTGGCGGAAATTATCAGTTTGCAAGTTCTAATCCAATGTGGAGAGCCACGTTAGAAATATTAGATTTTTTACCTCTTGCAAATGTAGATTACTCGGGAGGAATTATAACTACTGATTGGTACAATGAAGGAACTGCGCTTGATGAATCTATTAAAATCACCGTTAGATTTTTAACAAATGAAATAAGATCAGATGGAATAAGAATAATAGTTCATAAAAAAAGATGTAATATACAACAGGAATGCTCGATAAAAAAAATCTCTTCATCATTAGAACAAGAACTTCAAGTAGCAATACTAAAAAAAGCAGTTCTTTTTGAAAAAGAATACAGTAAAAATAGAAAAAAATATAAACGACCAGAAATCAAATAATTTTAATCTTGAAAGATTTTTAGAAAAATCATGGAAAGATACAATATAAAAAGTGTAGAAAAAAAATGGCAAGATATTTGGTCTAAAAAAAAAACTAATTCGGTATTCGTAGATAATAAAAAAAAAAAATTTTATTGCTTGGAAATGTTTCCATATCCTTCAGGTAAAATTCATATGGGGCACGTTAGAAATTACACAATTGGAGATGTGTTGGCCCGTTACAAAAAACTACAAAATTTTAATGTACTTCATCCCATGGGATGGGATTCTTTTGGTTTGCCCGCAGAAAATGCAGCACGTGAAAACAATCTACATCCAAAAGATTGGACTAAGAAAAACATTGAAACCATGAAAAAACAGTTAAAGCTTCTTGGTTTATCTTTAGACTGGGATCGAGAAATATCAACATGTGAACCAGAATACTATAAGCACCAACAAGAATTTTTTATAGAATTGTTTAATAAAAATTTAGTTTACAAAAAAGATACTTATGTAAATTGGGACCCTGCTGAACAAACAGTTTTGGCTAATGAGCAGGTAATCGATGGAAAAGGTTGGCGTTCAGGCGTCCCGGTTGAGAGAAAAAAACTATCGCAATGGTTTTTTAATATTAAAAAATTTTCCCAAAATTTACTGGATGAATTAGAAAAACTAAAAAATTGGCCTGATAAAGTTAAATTAATGCAAAAAAATTGGATAGGAAAGTCTTTTGGATGTGAAATTAATTTTCAAATTGATAAAAAAAGTGAAAAGGAAAAAATAAAAGTTTTTACAACTAGACCCGATACAATTTTTGGAGCTTCATTTATTGCACTTTCTATTGATCATCCTATTGCAAAAAATTTTGAACATAACGCAAATTTTAAAAAATTTAAATTAGATTGTTCAAAATCTGGGACTACAGAAGAAGCTTTAGCAGTTGCCGAAAAAATTGGTTTTAATACTAATTTATTTGCATTACATCCTTTTACAAAAGAAATTAAACTTCCAATTTACATTGCTAATTTTGTTCTAATGGATTATGGAACGGGAGCTATATTCGGATGTCCAGCACATGACCAGAGAGACTTGGACTTTGCTAAAAAATATGAACTTAAAGTTTTACCTGTTGTTAGGCCTAATACGTCAGATCCAGTAAAATTTAAAATTGGTAATGAGGCTTACACAGAAGATGGAATACTATTTAATTCCGACTTCTTAAATGACTTAACAGTTAATAAAGCTATTGAGAAAGCAATAGATGTTATAACAAAAAAAAAAATTGGTGAAAGAAAAATAACTTTTCGACTTAAAGACTGGGGTGTTTCAAGGCAAAGATATTGGGGATGCCCTATTCCAATTGTATATAATCAAAAAGGAGAGGCTTTTCCGGTTGATAAAAAAGATTTACCTGTTTTATTACCCGAGGATGTTGACTTAAATTTAAAAGGAAATCCTCTAGAAAAGCACCCTACATGGAAATTTACTAAGCTGTCATCTGGTGAAAAAGTTATTAGAGAGACTGATACGCTTGATACCTTTGTAGATTCTTCCTGGTACTTTTTAAGGTTTTGCTCTCCAAAATATGAAAAGTATGGTTATGAAATTAAAGACATTAAATATTGGATGCCTGTTGACCAATATATAGGAGGAGTGGAGCATGCCATTTTGCATTTACTTTATTCAAGATTTTTTATGCGAGCACTATCTTTTGATAATAAAAGTTTTAATTATACTGAACCTTTCCAAAGCTTATTTACACAAGGTATGGTGTGTCACGAAACCTATAAAAATGAAAATAACAAATGGCTTTACCCAGATGAAATAGAAAAAAATTCTGAAGGACTCTTTGTAACTAAAAATGATAAAAAAAAGGTATTAGTGGGTCCATCTGAATCAATGTCTAAATCTAAAAAAAATACTGTAGATCCAGAAGAAATGATTAATATGTATGGGGCCGACTCAATTAGATGGTTCATGTTATCGGATAGCCCCCCTGAAAGAGACGTTCAGTGGTCGCAGGAAGGTGTCTCTGCTGCATTTAAATTCATTCAAAAGCTGTGGAAGTTAAATAGTGAAATATTAAATAAGAAAGACTCAACTTTGAATTCTGATGATATAACTTTAAAAAAGGCTGTGAATAAAACAGTTTATAACGTCACAAAAAATCTAAATAACTTTCAATATAATGTGGTAATAGCCAATATGCATGAAATATATAATTTATTTTATAATCATGTTATTAATAATAAAACTTCTAATAAAACTATAAAAAATGAATGGGAAAAAATCATAATGTTATTAATTCCTCTAACACCTCACTTAGCCCATGAATGTAGTGAAAAAATAAATAAAAAATTTTACTGGCCTAAATATGATCCCAAATTATTAGAAGAGGAGAACTGTAAAATTGTAATACAGGTAGATGGAAGAAAAAGAGGTATATTAGAAATGCCAATAAATTCTAAAGAAATTTTAGTTATTAAAAAATCAAAAGAAATTGATAATGTTTCAAAATATATAACAAATACAGCAATAATTAAAAGTATTTATATCAAGAATAAATTAGTAAATTTTATAACTAAAAAATGAAAAAAAAAATTTTACATTCTGCTCTATTAATTGTCTTTGTATTAATTAGTTCTTGTTCTGGCTATAAGCCAATATTCAGTTCATCAAATATTAATTTTGAAATATCACAGTATTCACTCGAAGGAGATAAAAAATTAAGCAATAAAATTTATTCTCAATTATATAACCTAACTAAATCAAATAAAAATGATCTTAGTAGACAAAGTATAGATATAAATATTAATACAAATAAAAATAAGGAAGCGACGGCAAAAAATAGTGCAGGAAAAATATTAGAGTATAAAATAACTTTAAATATTAATGTTTCAATAAGTAATTTTTTAACTAATGATAAAATTTTAAACAAAAAATTCACTACCTTTTCATCATACAAAGTTCAAGATCAATATTCTGAAACGCTTAAGTTAGAAAATAAAACAATAGAAAATTTATTAAATAAAATATATCAAGATTTAATTATTAGTATTTCAGAAAATTTATAAATTAATGATAGTAAAAAGCTACGAAGTAAAAAAAAAAATATCTGATCTAGAAAAAAATAATTTTTATTTACTTTATGGTGAAAATTTTGGATTGAAAAAAGAAATAAAAAATTTTATTTCAGATGCTATTAAAGAAAAAAATAAAAATGTAGAAACATCAAATCTTTACGAGAATGACATTATTGAAAATGAAGAAAATTTTTATAATTTAATTTATTCTGGATCTCTATTTAGTGAAAAAAAAGTAATAACCATTAATAATGTAAGTGATAAATTAATAAGTAAAATTGATAAGATAAGTGAAGATATCTCTAATGATATTTATTTAATAATTTTATCTGAAAATTTAGAAAAAAAATCTAAACTTAGAAATTTTTTTGAAAAAAATAATAAAACTATTTGCATTGCATGCTACGCTGATAATGAAAAAGATTTAGAAATAATTGCACAAACTGAACTTAAAAAAAACAACCTAATACTATCGCGTGAAACAATTAATTTATTAATTGAAAAATCAAATTCCGATAGAAGCAATTTAAGAAACGAAATAGAGAAAATCAAATCATACTCGTTTAATAAAAAAAATATTACTTTAGAAGAAATAAAGAAGTTGATTAATTTTTCGGGTGATTATAAATCAGAAACTTTTGTTAATGAATGTTTGTGCGGCAATATTATTAAATATAAAAAAATTATATCTGAAATGTATTCAACCACTATTAACCAAATACTGTTACTCAGAATATTAAGTAATAAAATTCAACGTTTATTAAAAATAAAAGAACAGAAAAATTTAACAAATAACTTTGATAGTCTTATCAACGGGATCAAACCCCCCATTTTTTGGAAAGAAAAGCCACTGGTGAAAAAACAATTAGATATATGGAGTTTGAAAGATTTAAAAAAAATAATTGATGATATTAATAAAACAGAACTCTTGTGCAAAAAAAATACACAAATATCTAATGGTATCTTCTTTAATTTTTTTTCAGAAATTTGTAAAAAGGCTAATAATTTTTCTTAATAATATTAATCAATTTATCAAGCTGATCTAGATCTTTATATTCAAAGGAAATTACCCCAGAATTATTCTTCTTGTTATTTATAGAAATACTAAGACCAGTTTTATCTTCTAAACTTTTTTGTAAATCAAGAATATTTTGATCTTTTTTAGAAATTAATTTAAATTTTTTATCTCTAAATTGTTTTGCTAAAACTTCCGCTTGTCTAACAGACAATTTTTTTTGAATTATCTTTTTAGCAATTTCTAGTGAGTTGTTTAAACCAATTAAAGTTCTTGCGTGGCCAGCGGACAAATCACCTCTTTCTACCATATCAAGCACTTCAACGTTAAGTCCCAATAATCTTAATGAATTAGCAATATAGCTTCTGCTCTTTCCAATAAATTTAGATATTTTTTCCTGATCATAATTAAAATCTTCTACAAGTTTTTTATATCCTTTAGCTTCCTCTATTGGATTTAAATCTTGTCTTTGAACATTTTCTACAATAGCAAATTCCAAAGACTTAACATCGTCGACATCTAAAACTACTACGGGTACTTCGTGAAGGCCTGCATTTTGAGAAGCTAACCATCTTCGCTCACCAGCTATAATTTCATATTTTGCGACATCTGTCTTATCGGGGCGTACTACTATAGGCTGAATAACTCCACGCTCTTTTATTGAATTTGTTAATTCGTCTAAGCTTTCTTTACTAAAATGCTTTCTAGGCTGAAATTTATTTCTTGATAAATCATTAATCGAGACTTTATTTGTTTCAACTTTTTTTTGAGTATCTCCTAGTAATGATGATAGTCCTCTTCCTAAACCTTTTTTTAAACGATTTTCCATAAATTAAGCAGCGCTATCCATAACATTTTCCTGACTTAAAAATTCATCAGCAAAACTTGAGTAAGATTTACTACCTGCGCATAGTTTATCATAAACTAAAATTGGAATACCGTGTGAAGGAGCTTCGGAAAGTCTGACATTTCTAGGTATCACGGTTTTGTATACTTTTTCACTAAAAAATTTTCTAGCTTCTGTATCAACCTGCATAGATAATTTATTTCTTCTATCGAACATAGTTAATAGCACACCTCTTATTTCTAATTTTGGATTTAACTTTTCTTTAACTCTATCTATTGTTTTCATTAATTGACTTAAACCTTCTAGTGCAAAAAATTCTGCTTGAAGAGGAACAATCAATGAGCCAGCAGCAACAAGTGACATTACTGTAAGTAGACTCAATGAAGGGGGGCAGTCTATAAGAATATAGGAAAAGTCATTTTTATCAGTATTTATAAAGTCCTCTATCTTGTCTTTTAGTATAAATGCCCTTCTACTTTCATTTGCTGTTTCAACTTCTAATCCTGATAAATCAACATTTGAAGAGATTAATTTTAAATTTTCTATTTTAGTATCTTTAATTGTCTCTGCAATATTACCATTGCCATTTAAAACATCGTAAATTGTTTTACTGCCATCATTATTAAACAAACCAAAACCGGTAGTGGCATTACCTTGTGGATCCAAATCAATTACTAATACTTTTTTACCATGAAATGAAAGTGCAGTAGCTAAATTAATGACAGTGGTAGTTTTGCCTACTCCGCCTTTTTGATTGATTACTGAAATAATTTGAGTATTTTTCAATTTATCTTTTTATTAGTTTTTTAATTTCAATTATAAACGAATCGTTGCTTGTAACGCTCATCCTTTGCTTATACTCGATATCCCAACTTTTTGAAGCTTGAAGTAACCCATGTTGTCCATTTTTTCCAAGAAAAATAATAATTTTTTTTAAATTTTGTGCCTTATTGTGAATAAGTTCAAAAATTTTTGGTAATGGCTTGAATGCCCTTGCAACAAATGTGTCATCGATAAAATAAAATTTTTTATCTTCAATATTTTGATTAATAGCATCTGCGTTTAATTTTAATCTGCTAATTATTTCCTTTAAGAAATTTATTTTTCTTTTACTTTTCTCGATTAATTTTATTTTTAGTGGAATTTTTCTTTCCTTAGCAATAATTGACAGCACTATACCTGGAAAGCCTGCTCCAGAACCTATATCTACCAACGTTTTTTCATTTTTATCAATAAAATCAATAACTTGGAATGAATCTAAAAAGTGTCTATGCCATATATTTTTTATGGTAGAACTTCCTATTAAATTAAAATTTTTATTATTTTTTATTAGCATTTCCTCATATTTCATTAAACTTCTGATTGTTTCACGTGAAACTTGAGAATATCTACAAAATGTATCTATCTGTGTTTTTTTATCCATTTATGCCATTTTACGTTTTTTAGGCATCTTTTTTACGTGTGAAAGTAATATATAAGCAGCTGCTGGTGTAATTCCATCTATTCTAAGGGCCTGACCCATGGTTTTTGGTCTTATAAGCTTAAATTTGCTCTTCACCTCATTTGAAAGTCCACTTAATTTAGAATAATCAATATCATCTGGTATACCAAGATTCTCATCTTTTCTGAATGCAATAATGTCGGCATTTTGTTTTTCTAGATAACCTGAATAATGGGCGCTTATTTCAATTTGCTCTTCCTCATTTCTTTTTGCTTCAGGAATTACGCTCCAAATAGACCTTAACTTTTTAAAAGTAACACCCTCTCTTGATAAAATTTCAAAGGCAGACCTTTTTACGCCATCTTTTGCTATCTTAATATTAAATTTTTTAGCCTCATTTGGAGATATTTTAAGACTTTTTAAACTATTAGTTAACTCATTGATTTTATTAACTTTTTTAGTATATACATCAGCCCTATCAGCTTGAATCAAACCTATATTAATTCCGATTTGAGTTAATCTTGTGTCAGCGTTGTCAGCTCTCAAACTTAACCTGTATTCAGCTCGAGATGTAAACATCCGATAAGGTTCAGCAACTCCCTTTGTAACTAAATCATCTATCATGACTCCGATGTAAGCTTGGGCACGATCTAAAATTAATGGTTCCTGTTTTTTAATTGATAAGGCAGCGTTAATTCCAGCCATCAGCCCTTGGGCTGCGGCTTCTTCATAACCTGTTGTTCCATTTATTTGACCGGCTAAGTAAAGCGATTTTATTTTTTTTGTTTCTAAAGTTGAATTTAGCTCCCTAGGATCGACATAATCATACTCAATAGCATATCCAGGTCTTATTATACGTGTACACTCTAAACCATTGATTTTACTCAATATTTCAGCCTGTACGTCAGCTGGTAAAGACGTAGAAATACCATTTGGGTAAACCGTTTTATCATTTAAACCTTCAGGTTCTAAAAAAATTTGATGCCTTGTT
>Ga0208764_10000573_pt1:15000-23593 | contig 23593 bp, 19 predicted proteins | sample ETNtaG_18_FD_185762 | JGI IMG/M metagenome (GOLD analysis project Ga0208764, IMG submission 185762) | Marine microbial and viral communities from oxygen minimum zone, Eastern Pacific Ocean - ETNP201302SV91 (SPAdes) (version 2) | ecosystem: Environmental > Aquatic > Marine > Oceanic ... | reverse complement strand
GGATCAGATGGTCCGACACGACCCGCTATAGCGGTTGAAACATGGTAGAAACCGCTCGCGGCCATAACCCCCAACCCAGTGGACATCAACACCGCGAAAAGCGCTGCGTTCTGAGACCAGCTCGCAGTGAACAACAACACGGATGCGGCACCCTGAATTTTGAAAACCAGTTGCCCTCCCCATCGGTCAAGTAGCCGGCCCGCTACCGAGGCCCCGAAGGCGCTGATCAGTTGCGCGACAGCAAAGACGCTTCCCAGGAAGGTGAGGGACCATCCGAATTCCTTGTGGATGGGGTCGAGAAGTATCCCGTAGGCGTAGAAAGCAGCCCCGTAGCAAGTGCAGGTCATCACCCCTAAAGAGATGATTGGGCTCCAACCTTTGGTCAGTCCGGCGCCTGCGGTCATTTCGACACAATAGAGGTGGCAACGACGTGAAGGGAGAAGCAGACACGTATGCATAAATATTCATTTACATGAATAATTATGCAATGAGGTGTTGCTCCTGTACCCTGTATCGCTATGTCAACCAACCCAAGACTTCGAGTCGGCATCGTAGGTGCCTCAGGCTTCACAGGGGCCGAATTGATGAGACTTATAGGCGGTCACCCGCTAATGGAACTCGTCGTCGCAACTGGGGACACCCAGGCTGGTTCAAAAGTTCGAGACCTATATCCGAGCCTTTCTTCGGAATACGACGACATGGTTTATTCCGAATACGACGCTTCCGAGTTCGAAGGCCTAGACGCCGTTTTCCTTGGACTTCCACACATGGCCAGTCAACCAATCGTTTCCGAACTGTTTAAGAAGGTCGGGTGCGTTCTCGATTTAGGTTCTGATTTCAGACTAAAGGACCCCAATCTTTACCCTCTCTGGTACGGAGCTGAGCATTCGGTTCCCGAGCTTCTCGATGAGTTCGTTTATGGCTTACCTGAGATATTCAGGAGCGACTTAGAAGGGGCCCGAGGTGTAGCAGTACCTGGTTGTTATCCAACATCGGCCGCGCTCGCATTGAGTCCCTTTGTCCAGGCAGGAAAAATTCAGACCACTGGAGTAATCGTCGACGCCGCATCCGGTGTTAGCGGAGCGGGAAGAGCAGCAAAGCCCGACACGACCTTCGCCGCTGTGGACGAGAATTTCAATGCATACGGGTTACTAACACACCGCCACACGCCAGAAATTGAGCAGGTAAGTGGATGCCAAGTTCTGTTCACCCCCCATCTAGCTCCCATGGTTCGAGGAATTCTGGCAACTTGTTACGCCCGGCCACTCGACTCGTCGTTCTCAACCGAGGACGCTCTCGAGTTACTTGAACAGTTCTATTCCGATGAGCCGTTCATCGTCGTCGACGAAACTTCCCCATCGACGAAGGCAACCTTGGGAGCAAATACGGTGCACCTCACCGCTCGCGTTGACGAACGGACCGGGTGGTTACTAATTATCAGTGCTCTAGACAATTTGGTTAAGGGAGCCTCTGGAGGCGCAATTCAGTGCGCCAATATCGCCTTAGGGCTCGAAGAGACCACCGGGTTACCCACCAGCGGCTTGATGCCCTAGGAGGAGATTGAAATGGACGAAAAGATGCCACCCCTTCGATTAGTAGGCCCAGAGGATGCTTCTGCTGCCGATGAGAAAGACGCGCGTTCAGTAGGGGACCACTTGGAGAACGCTGAGTTGTTAGTCGAAATTCTCCCGTACATTCAACGGTGGCGAGGCAAAGTCGTGGTGATCAAATTTGGCGGAAATGCCATGACGGATCCATCCCTAGCTGAACGATTCGCAGAAGATGTAGTGCTAATGCATCAGGTCGGAATGTTGCCGCTCGTCGTTCACGGCGGTGGGCCTCAGATCGGCGAACTTATGACACGTCTCGGCAAGGAACCAGAATTCCGTGACGGTCTCAGAGTCACTGACGCTGAGACCCTCGATATCGCTCGAATGGTTTTGGTAGGAAAGGTCAACAGAGAAATTGTGAGCTCCATCAATGTCCACGGACCTTTAGCGGTCGGTGTCAGTGGTGAAGACGGGGGATTGATAACAGCCGCTCCTCGGAACCCTGACCTTGGATTCGTAGGGGATGTCACTTCGATCGATCCAACTTTGTTGGAGAAACTCTTTGCTGAGGGCTTAATTCCGGTGATGTCCACTATTGGGGCCGATGCCTCCGGACAGGCTTACAACATAAACGCGGACACTGTCGCCGGCGCGGTTGCTCAGTCAATGAAAGCGGAGAAGGTGGTGTATCTCACCGACGTCGAAGGCTTATATGGCGACCTAGACGACCCAAGTTCTCTCATTCGACAGATCAGTGCCGATGAGCTCAATACCAAGATCGAAACAGATCAAATCACAGATGGAATGATTCCCAAAATAGAGGCCTGTGTCCATGCCGTAAAAAACGGGGTTACGAGCGCTCACTTGATAGACGGCCGAATCCCACATGTAGCCCTGCTGGAAATCTTCACCGATGCCGGCATCGGAACCATGATTACTGACTGACTCTTACCAAGACAACCTTCACCCAATAAGGAAAACCCGATGAACAACTCGACCGTCGCAGCAGACAACCCTGACTCTTACCCGTTGATGCCCACATATGGGCAACCACCGGTCCAGTTTGTTAGGGGATCAGGTACAGAGCTCTTCGATCGTGACGGCAACCGGTACTTAGATTTTTTGTGTGGATTGGCTGTCACGTCGTTAGGTCACGCACATCCAGCTGTCGCCGAAGCGATACATGAGCAAGCGCGAACACTTCTCCATGTCTCGAACCTGTATGAGACAGTGCCTGGCTTGGAGGTCGCTGAAACTATTGATCGCCTCCAGGGAGGAGGGGGCCAAGTCTTCTTCTGTAACAGCGGAGCTGAATCGCTAGAGGGAGCAATCAAACTGGCGCGCCGAAACGGTGGACATGGAAAACATGTTGTAGTCAGCGCCCTTAAGTCCTTTCACGGGCGAACCCTCGCCACGTTGCACGCAACAGGCCAAGTTGAAAAACACGAGACCTTTCAGCCTCTGCCCGAAGGTTTCCGACATGTCCCTTATAACGACTTCGAAGCCTTAGAAGCATCGATTGATCCATCGTGTGCGGCCGTATTGCTTGAGGTTGTACAGGGGGAAGGTGGTGTCAACGTCGGCGACGGCGAATACTTCAAGAAAGTCCGCGAGCTATGCGATGAGCGGCAAATGTTGCTGATGTTTGATGAAGTGCAGACTGGATTTGCCAGAACTGGCGAATGGTTTGCGTGGCAACACCACTTCGAATCGGAAGGTGCAGTTCGTCCAGATGTTGTGACGATGGCAAAGGCTTTAGGTAACGGTTTTCCTATTGGTGCCATTTGGGCTAAACGAGAAGTAGCGGCGGCCTTCCAACCGGGAGACCACGCGACAACCTACGGTGGCCAGCCCCTTGCCACCTCCGCGGCTCGCGCCGTGCTGCGTGTCATGGAATCTCTAGATGCGCCATCCCTGGCCCGGGCAGCGGGCGAAGAGTTAATGGGCAAACTCCTAGCTGTACCGAACGTTCTTGATACCAGAGGTCTTGGCCTGCTGATAGCTGCCGAGATTGACACCGAAACGGTTGGCATGACCGGTCCAGAAATAGCTCTCGCCTGCTTGGAGGTCGGCCTGGTGGTTAATGGCATCAGCCCAACAGCTATTCGTCTCGCTCCGCCTTTGACAGTTTCTTCAGAAGAAATTGACGAAGCAATGACGAAATTGTCGAGTGTCCTGGGCGGAAATTAATGCGACACTTCCTTGAAATTGATGATCTAGAAGTCGAAGAACTACAACTCGTTCTTCAACTTTCAGTCGCGGCAAAACCCCAAAGAGTGCTTGACGGTCAGGGAGTAGCACTGATCTTCGAAAAACCTTCTGGGAGAACCAGAAACTCCATGGAAATGGCCGTGGTTCAGCTCGGCGGACACCCGATGTATATCAAGCCTGAAGAACTGGGTATTGATAGTCGTGAAACCGCAGAGGACGTCGTACGAGTGATGGCTGGTTACCACACGATCTTGGCAGCCAGAGTTTTCGATCATGGACGTCTTGAACGAATGGCAGCGGCCAACGCGATGCCAATCGTCAATTTGCTGTCCGATGTAGGTCACCCAATGCAGGCATTAGCCGATTTGCTAACCATCGAACAAGAAATAGGTCTCAACAAAGTTGGCAAAATTGCTTACGTCGGAGATGCCAACAATGTGTGGAGATCGTTGGCTATTGGCTGTTCGATGCTTGGCATCGAGACGAGCGTTGCATCACCAGCCGGACACCAACCTACCGACATTGACCTTGACCGGATCGCGAGTTGTGGTGGTTCTGTTCAAGTAACAGATGACCCGCACGAAGCGGTTGAGGGGGCCGATGTGGTTTACACCGACGTCTGGACGTCGATGGGTCAAGAAGATGAAAAGTCAGAGAGACTTGATGCCTTCAGCAGTTTCACCGTGGACGCTGCGTTGATGGAAGGCGCCAGCGACAACAGCATCTTTATGCATTGCCTTCCAGCGCACCGAGGAGAAGAAGTAACAGATGAGGTGATCGAAAGTCCCCGCAGCAGAGTGTTCCTTCAGGCCCATAACCGGATGCACAGTGCCCGAGGACTGTTGTCTTGGATCAGTGGTGAGGTGTCAAAAAATGACCAGTAAGTCGCAACGGCAGCACGCGATCGAACGACTATTAGCTGAACGTTCTGTCGGCGACCATAGTGAGCTTGTCGAACTACTCGCTTCAGACGGAATAGAAGCCTCACAGGCAAGTGTGAGTCGTGATTTAGATGAACTTGGCGCGGTCAAGCTAAGAGCAGGTGGCCAAACTGTTTATGCCATACCTGAGATAGCGACGCAGAGAGCAGTTCCCTTAGAGACCCTGAGGCGTGTTTGTGGCGACTGGGTCGTAGGAGCCGCGCATTCTCATAATTTGGTTGTTTTGACCACACCGCCGGGTTCGGCACACGTTGTGGCGTCTGCCATTGATCGCAGCGACAGTCCAGATGTCATCGGCACAGTCGCCGGAGACGACACCATTTTGGTAGTCGCTGCTCCACACATAAGCGGTGAGGCGTTAGCTGAACATTTTCGTGAATTAGCAGGACTTTGAGATCTTGATCTCAACTAACCCATCAAACTTTCGGTAGGACTTTCTTATGGCAGACGGCAACACACTTTGGCACGGCAGATTTGACGGTGACCCCAGTCAAGCTCTTCGTGAACTCAATGACTCCTTACCTTTCGATAGAAGGATGTTCCGAGAGGACATAGCGGGCTCACGCGCGCACGTAGAAATGCTCTGTGAGGTGGGTTTGCTTGAAGCAAGCGAACTGCAGGAAATCCTCGAGGCTCTTGATTTGGTCGAAACTGAAATCGCAGCGGGTGAATTTGAGTGGGCACCATCAGATGAGGACATTCATACGGCCGTAGAAAGGCGTGCGACGGAAATAACGCCGTCGGCAGCAAAGATTCACACTGGTCGAAGCCGAAATGATCAGGTAGCAAACGACGTTCGCCTAGTGGCCCTCGGGGAGATTGACTCCCTAACCGAAGTGATCGGTTCTTTAATAAGGGCCTTGCTCGTGAGGGCCGAAGATGCCCATCTCAATGGTTGGTACCTGCCTGGCTACACACACATGCAACAGGCTCAGTCCGTCGGGCTGGCCCATCATTTAGGGGCCTATTGCTGGATGCTCCTCAGAGACGTTGACCGGCTCTCCGAAGCGCGTCAAAGAGCCGACGTCTCCGTTTTGGGAGCAGGAGCGCTTGCTGGTTCGCCATTGCCGATTGACCCATCGGTTGTCGCGGACAAACTTGGGTTTTCGTCAGTGTTCAACAATTCTCTGGACGCTGTGTCTGACCGAGATTTCGTGGCGGACCTGCTCTATTGCTTGAGCATTATTGGAATTCATCTGTCGAGACTGGGTGAGGAAATTTGCTTGTGGGCTTCAAGCGAATTCAACTTCATCGAATTAGATGATGCCTTCTCGACCGGTTCGTCAATGATGCCGCAGAAGAAGAACCCCGACGTGGCTGAGTTAGCACGAGGCAAAGCGGGTCGGCTGTTAGGAAACCTGACTGGGTTTTTAGCCACTCAAAAGGGATTACCACTCACCTACAACAAGGACCTACAAGAAGACAAGGAACCCATGTTTGACAGCTGTGACACAGTTCGACTCACAGCGCTTGCACTGACGGGAATGATTGAGACACTTGAATTTAATGCGGCGTCAATGAAGGCCGGGGCAGATTCCCCCTACATGGCTGCCACTGATCTGGCAGATTTCCTTGTCGAAAGAGGAATGCCTTTTCGGACTGCGCATTCAACCATTGCTGAGCTAGTTCGTCAGTCCTTGGACAGTGGAGACGATTTAGTGAGCTTGGTCCAAACTCATGAGCATCTAGGTTCCGAAGCCGCGGAGCTGCTTCAGCCAGGCGTTGGTTCTCGGAGAAACAGCCATGGCGGAGGTGGGTCTGAGGCGGTTGCTGCCCAGCTTGAAGCCCTCCGAGAGCGTGTGGGTAACCTGTCGTGACGGGCACCTCACGGTGGTGCAGTGCAAAAGATTCTGGAGCGTCAATTGACGATCAACTAGCAACCGCGGTCAGAATTGTTCGAGGATTCGTGCCATCAGAGGACATTCAAGATCAGGCTCGCCAAACAATTTTGGAATTCGCAGCTGAACACCCTGATGCTCTTCACCGATCCTGCCTAGAAGGTCACTTCACTGGATCTAGCTGGGTGGTAGACCATGAGGCCACGCGTGGACTCATACTTCTTCACTCGAAAGTGAACCGATGGTTACAGCCTGGAGGTCATGCGGACGGTGACGGTTTCCTCGAAATGGTTGCTCTTCGCGAGGCGACCGAAGAGACAGGGATAGTTGGGTTGGAGGTCTGGAGTGATCCGATCGATATAGACGTGCACGTGATAGAGAAGCACTCCGATTCGGAACCCGCTCATCTACATCTTGATGTTAGATATTTAGTTAAAGCTCCAAAGGGCGCGGTGTTTCACGGTAATCATGAATCGGAGGCGCTGAGATGGGTCGGAGGACATGACCTAGAGGACCCGACTCTCTCTTTGGATGACAGCACAAAGCGCGTAGCTCGATATGGATTCACGCTTGCTGAGCGGCTGTTGAACTAAAGGTCCTGTAGCTTCTGTGTAATGCGCTACTTGGTGATCCAGTTGGAGAACCTGCTCCTGCTAGCTCTCGGTTTTGTAGCGGGTTGGCTTGTGGTGACAGTCTTCCCTCAGCAAGTAACGGTCGCTTCTTTTCCGAGTTGGCTTGTGTCGTTGGCTGTGGCCACGGCCCTACTGGCGCTTGGAGGTCGTTTGGTTTTTGACGGCACATTTCAGGCTTTTGGCATCGGACTGATGATCGCTAGTTTTTCGTCGGCAGCGCTATTGATATATGAGGTGGTTCGTTGATCACCGAAGATAGGTTGTGAGGGTGCGTTCAGGTCCCCTGGTGTGGGTTTCGATAATCGTTGCAGTCCTCATCGTATTGTGGGGGATTGCTTCGGTGTTTGCTGTGCCAACGACCACGTGGCAGGCACAGGGGCGGCGACGCAGTAGTTGGGTCGTGATGATGTTGTTGTTCGGCCCTCTTGCTGTTTTGCTTTTTTACGGGACTGTCAGACAGCACCTACTGTGGCCAGAACGCTACGAAAGTATCGATGGAGTAGCAGAGGCAGACCGCTAAGAATTAAAAGTGGTTCCCATAGCGCCGTACTCCTTGGCAAACTGTCGTTGTGGATATTCTTTCCGACCTTGAAACGCGTGGCCTCATCCATGACACGACTGACCGTGAGGCACTCGCCACTCGACTTGCTGCTGGTCCCGTAACTCTCTACTGCGGCTTCGACCCGACCGCAGACAGTTTGCATGTCGGGAACCTAATCGGCTTGTTGACTCTTAGACGCTTTCAAATGGCCGGACATTTGCCGATAAGCCTTGCAGGCGGAGCAACGGGAATGGTCGGAGACCCGAGCGGTCGTGACGCAGAAAGAAATCTTCTAGACGATGAAGCTCTAGCCAGGAACCTAGAAGGAATACTGCCTCAACTGAGAAAGTTTTTGGAATTCGAGGGTGAGTCGGCGGCCAAACTGCTTGACAATCGGGCTTGGACTGTCGGCATTGGGGTTTTGGATTTCCTTAGAGATGTTGGCAAACACGTGACCGTCAATCAGATGGTCGCGAAAGATTCCGTCAAAAGCAGAATGTCAGAAGGCGATGGCATTTCATACACCGAGTTCAGCTACATGCTGCTGCAAGGGTATGACTACCTATGGCTAGCGGATAATGAAAATTGTGAACTCCAGGTAGGCGGCTCAGATCAATGGGGAAACATTGTCTTAGGCGTCGACCTTATTAGGCGAAAGCTTGGTCAAACGGCTCACGCGCTCACATGGCCTCTGCTTACGAAACCAGACGGATCGAAGTATGGGAAAACAGCTGGTGGTGAGACGATTTGGTTGAGTCCAAACAAGATGAGTCCGTATCGCTTTTATCAAGCATGGATTGGGGTAGATGATTCTGAGGTTCGCAAGCTTCTTCTCCAACTGACCTTCTTGTCACTTGAGGAAATAGAAGTGTTGGTAGCA
>Ga0208764_10000573_pt1:0-12500 | contig 23593 bp, 19 predicted proteins | sample ETNtaG_18_FD_185762 | JGI IMG/M metagenome (GOLD analysis project Ga0208764, IMG submission 185762) | Marine microbial and viral communities from oxygen minimum zone, Eastern Pacific Ocean - ETNP201302SV91 (SPAdes) (version 2) | ecosystem: Environmental > Aquatic > Marine > Oceanic ... | reverse complement strand
ATTTTCGTTCTCTATCTCGTTTTGAGGGAGCATTCAGCTCCCTGGCCTCTTTATTTCTCCTAAGGTGAAAAAAAGCCTGTTTAACTAATGGTTAGAGACAGAACCTTGAGAACTGCATAGCGAACACGAGCATCTTTAAATTAAAAATGTCGATAAATTTTGTATTTCCAAGCTACAAAGAGCCAACGGTGAATGCCTTGGCGACTACTACCGAAGAAGGACGTGGATGGCTGCGAAAAGCCACGGTGAGCTGCCTATCAAGCTACGACCCGTGGATGTCCGAATGGGGAAACCCGGCACCTGTTAAGGGGTGTCACTCCGACTTGAACACATAGAGTCGGTAGAGGGAACTGGGTGAACTGAAACATCTCATTAACCCAAGGAAAAGAAAGCAACAGCGACTCCCTGAGTAGCGGCGAGCGAAACGGGAAGAGCCTAAACCTGGCTGGTGGCAAGCCTGACGGTATTGCCAGCTGGGGGTTGTGGGACCAGATAGGAGGAGCGTCAGATCCTCCACAAAGTTACAAATTTGTCAGTTAGCAGAAGCACATTGGAAAAGTGCGCCATAGAAGGTAATAGCCCTGTAAGCGAAAACTGAACAAACTTTGTTCTGTGTTCCCGAGTAGCACCGGATCCGGGAAAGCCGGTGTGAATCTGCGAGGACCACCTCGTAAGGCTAAGTATAAGTAGTCGACCGATAGCGAACTAGTACCGTGAGGGAAAGGTGAAAAGTACCCCGTGAGGGGAGTGAAATAGTACCTGAAACCGTTGGTTTACAATCAGTCAAAGCGTCGTTTCAAGCTTCGGCTTGAAGCCGCAATGGCGTGCCTTTTGAAGAATGAGCCTACGAGTTACGGTGTGTGGCAAGGTTAACCCGTGAGGGGAAGCCGGAGCGAAAGCGAGTCTGAACAGGGCGTTCAGTCGCATGCTGTAGACCCGAAGCCGAGTGATCTATCCATGGGCAGTGTGAAGCGGGGGTAAGACCCCGTGGAGGCGCGAACCGACCTAGGTTGAAAACTGGGCGGATGACCTGTGGATAGGGGTGAAAGGCCAATCAAACTCGGTGATAGCTGGTTCTCCGCGAAATGCATTTAGGTGCAGCGTCGCATGTTCAGCCATGGAGGTAGAGCACTGGATGGGCTAGGGGGCCTACAAGCTTACTGAACCCAACCAAACTCCGAATACCATGGCTCCATAGTGCGGCAGTGAGTCCTCGGGGGATGAGCTTCGATGGACGAAAGGGAAACAGCCCAGACCGCCGACTAAGGTCCCAAAGTTCTAACTAAGTGGTAAACGAAGTGGGATTGCCAAGACAGCCAGGATGTTGGCTTAGAAGCAGCCATCATTAAAAGAGTGCGTAACAGCTCACTGGTCAAGTGGTCCCGCGCGGAAAATGTAACGGGGCTAAAGTTAGGCACCGAAGTCGCGGATTTCTGCTTATGCAGGAGTGGTAGCGGAGCGTCGAGCTCGGATTGAAGCAGCGGTGTAAACCGTTGTGGACTGAGCTCGAGTGAGAATGTAGGTATGAGTAGCGAGAGAGGGGTGAGAAACCCCTCCGCCGGAAGTCCAAGGGTTCCTGGGGAAGGCTAATCCTCCCAGGGTAAGTCGGGAGCTAAGGCGAGGCCGAGAGGCGTAGTCGATGCACAACTGGTTGATATTCCAGTACCACAGGTTGCGCGCCCAACGCAGAACTATGGTTGCTAAAGGGATGGTCGGTCCTTCGGGACTGACAGGAACTGACCCACCGTAGGGAGCGAGCGAAGCGGGGACGCAGGAAGGTAAGTGATCCCAGGCGATGGTTGTCCTGGGGCAAGCGTGTAGGCCGGGGCGTAGGTAAGTCCGCTCCCCATAAAGGCCGAGACGTGACGCCGAGCCGCACAAGGCGAAGTCACCGATCCTATGCTGCCAAGAAAAGCCGCTAGTTAGCGCAACCAGTGCCCGTACCCCAAACCAACTCAGGTGGACAGGTAGAGAATACTAAGGCGATTGGGAGAACTATGGTTAAGGAACTCGGCAAATTGCATCCGTAACTTCGGGAGAAGGATGACCTTGCTAGGGTGACAAACTTTTCGTTTGTAGCCCGAAGAGGTGACACAAACCAGGGGAAAGCGACTGTTTACTAAAAACACAGCAGCGTGCTAAGTCCTAAGACGACGTATACGCTGTGACGCCTGCCCGGTGCCGGAAGGTTACGGGGAAGGGTTAGCCCTAGGGCGAAGCTCTGAACCTAAGCCCCGGTAAACGGCGGCCGTAACTATAACGGTCCTAAGGTAGCGAAATTCCTTGTCGGGTAAGTTCCGACCTGCACGAATGGCGTAACGACTTTCCCACTGTCTCAACCATAGACCCAGCGAAATTGAAGTACGAGTAAAGATGCTCGTTAGATGCAGAAGGACGGAAAGACCCCGTGGACCTTTACTACAGCTTGGTATTGGTGTTTGTTTTGCGTTGTGTAGGATAGGTGGGAGACTTTGAAGCGCCGGCGCTAGCCGGTGTGGAGTCAACCTTGAAATACCACCCCGCGTATGACGGACATCTAACCTGGACCCGTAATCCGGGTCGGGGACCGTGCCAGGTGGGTAGTTTGACTGGGGCGGTCGCCTCCCAAAAAGTAACGGAGGCGCCCAAAGGTTCCCTCAATCTGGTTGGCAATCAGATGGCGAGTGCAATGGCACAAGGGAGCTTGACTGCGAGACTTACAAGTCGAGCAGGTGCGAAAGCAGGGCATAGTGATCCGGCGGTTGCGTGTGGAAGCGCCGTCGCTCAACGGATAAAAGGTACCCCGGGGATAACAGGCTTATCTTCCCCAAGAGTCCATATCGACGGGAAGGTTTGGCACCTCGATGTCGGCTCATCGCATCCTGGGGCTGAAGCAGGTCCCAAGGGTTGGGCTGTTCGCCCATTAAAGCGGTACGCGAGCTGGGTTTAGAACGTCGTGAGACAGTTCGGTCCCTATCCTCTGTAGCCGTAGGAGATTTGAGAAAGGCTGTCCCTAGTACGAGAGGACCGGGATGGACGCAGCTCTCGTGTGCCAGTTGTTCCGCCAGGAGCATGGCTGGTTGGCGACCTGCGGAAAGGATAAGCGCTGAAAGCATCTAAGCGCGAAACCTGTTTCGAGATGAGATCTCCCACTGGATAACCAGGTAAGGCCCGTGGCAGACCACCACGTTGATAGGCCGGATGTGTAAGCACGGCGACGTGTTCAGCAGACCGGTACTAATCGGCCGAGGGCTTGGGCTCGATACTCAGTTTCGAGGAAACAAACAACTTCTTCAATGAAGGATCGTGCATCGCTATGGAGTGCTCAGGGACAGATGTCCCTCGCACCTGTTGACTCCGATGGAGTCGACCCGAGAACGTGCTTTCTCATTAGAGCTAAGCGCAACATATTTCTGGTGGTTATGGCGGCAGGGATACACCCGTTTCCATTCCGAACACGGAAGTTAAGCCTGCCAGCGCCGATGGTACTTGGGGGAAGACCCCCTGGGAGAGTAGGTCGCCGCCAGAATTTTTTTAAAAAGGGCCTCGTTGTCCCGACAAGCCAGTTGCTGGTCTGATCGGTTCGGCGAGGCCCTTTGGGTTGATTAGGTGAGTGAGGTAGATAGATCTGCCCTGTTTCATGCGGACTGCCCCCTAACATAGAGATTCGTGAATAATCGAAGTGGGCGCGGACAAAGCGCAGATCGAAGAGGCCCTAAACGCCCCGCGGGTGGTAATGGGCGTGGCAAAAACGGCCCACCTCGTTCGTCTAATAATCGCCGCGGGGGACCTAGGAGCGACCGGCCCACTCGCGGTTCCGACAACCCCCTTCGTGGCCCAGGCGTCGAGAAGCCCGAACGTCATTTCGGTAAGAAGGCGAGGGGTTCGCAATGGGGAGGCGTGGCTCGCCGTGGGGCCCACAACGCGAGTATCGATCCGGGAGGTCCTCGCCCTCAATCTGATGAGACTGGCGCCCCGCCAACTCGAGACGATGACAAATGGGAACGTCGGGAACCCAAGACTCGGACGAATCGCCCTAACCGGAAGAGGACCACAGGCGAGACACTCGAACTAGATGCCAACCACACTCAAAACCTTCCTAAACCAGAGCGTGCCCGGCTATTACGAAGAGTCGCTGAGGCAGGGGAACATTTCCTAGCCGATCGCTTCGGCGAGGTCGATGACATCCTGCGGCCGATGATCAAGAAGTACCCTCAAATCCCTGAACTGCACGAGCTATATGGGCTTACGCTTTATCGACTTGGGAGATGGAACGACGCGTTAGAACGCCTCCAACATTTTACGGATGTCACCGGTGACGTCGACCAGTTCCCAGTAATGGCTGATTGTTATCGAGCACTTGGTGATGTTCAGTCAGTCCGAAAACTTTGGGACGAATTGCGAGTGGCTGGGCCTGAAGCAGCAATAATCACTGAAGGGCGCATAGTCATGGCCGGTACTCTGGCCGACACTGGAGATGTAGCTGGAGGAATACGGTTACTCGAGCGAGGACCAATAAAAACTAAGAAGCCACGCGACCACCATGTGCGGCTTTGGTATGCGCTATCGGACCTTTACGAGCGAGCTGGTGATCATCAACGAGCCCGTCGTGGTTTCGAACGAATCGAACAGGTTGAGCCCGGATACGCAGATGCCGCCGATCGACTCAGCTCGTTGTCTTAGCCCCCTGTTGACAGTTGTCCGAATTCTAGAGCGGGCCTCAACCTTTTCTCGATGTAGCGCGGCTACGATTTACCTTGGTCCGAATACCGCGATTTGAACCACTAATCAGCTACCTAAGGAGTCGTGCCGTGAGCCTCGACATCGAAGGTTTACTTGGAGACCAGGCGACCTATCTTCTCGACCATAAGTGCGAGACGATCCCCCAAGACCTCCTTACCCTTCCGGGTCCCGATTTCGTTACCGAAGTTCTGTCTGTAACCGATCGATCACCTCAGGTGATGCGAAATATGCAAGCTTTGTTCGGCAGCGGAAGACTTGCCGGTTCAGGGTATGTGTCGATCTTGCCCGTTGACCAGGGGATAGAGCATTCAGGGGCCGCGTCTTTTGCACCCAACCCCATATATTTCGATCCAGCCAATATTGTCGAGCTTGCCATCGAAGGAGGATGCAACGCGGTAGCAACTACTTTCGGCGTGCTGGGCGCCATCAGTAGAAAATATGCGCATCGGATTCCGTTCATCGTCAAGCTGAACCACAACGAGCTACTCACTTACCCAGCTACTTATGACCAAATAATGTTTGGTTCAGTAGACCAGGCACATGAGTTGGGTGCTGCTGGAGTTGGGGCCACGATCTACTTCGGGAGTGAAGAAAGCGGGCGCCAGATTCAAGAGACCGCAGAGGCCTTCGAAAGGGCACACCAGCTAGGGATGTTCACGGTTTTGTGGTGCTACCTGCGAAACAGCGCAATAGATACCGACGACCAAGATAATCATGTAGCAGCCGACGCCACCGCACAAGCGAATCACATTGGGGTCACCATCGAAGCTGACATCATCAAGCAGAAGCTGCCAGAAAATAACGGGGCCTTTAACCTCATAAAAGGATTCGGGAAGACTCACCCCGACGTCTACGAAAAGCTGACTTCTGACCATCCGATCGACCTCTGTAGATGGCAAGTCGCCAACTGTTACATGGGCAGAATTGGCTTGATCAACAGTGGAGGCGCAAGTTCAGGGTCAACTGATATGGCCGAAGCCGTCATGACTGCTGTCGTCAACAAACGAGCTGGTGGCCTTGGTCTTATATCCGGACGTAAGGCTTTCCAGCGACCTATGCAAGAAGGCGTAGATCTCTTGAACGCCATTCAAGATGTCTACCTCGACCACTCAATCACAGTGGCCTGAGTCACCTAGATGAACAGAGCGGTTTTTAGCGAGTATTTGTCTCTCGACAGGTATAAAGTTCGATTTTGGACGACCACCATCCCCCGGGAGTGTCCGTGACCGATACAGCACCTCGAGAACTACCGCTGCAAGAACTCGATGAGGTAATCATTCGATTCGCCGGAGACTCCGGCGACGGCATGCAATTGACGGGTGATCAGTTCACCAGTATTTCTGCGGCCCTAGGTAACGACCTTGCGACGTTGCCGGAATTTCCAGCTGAGATTCGTGCGCCCCAAGGGACACTCGCTGGCGTGTCGGCTTTCCAGGTCCGCATATCAGATTTTGCTATTACGACCCCCGGTGATGCACCGACCGTATTGGTGGCTATGAACCCAGCTGCTCTCAAGGCCCAACTCAAAAACCTGGTCCAAGGTGGAGCGATCATCCTCAACACCGATGCCTTCAACGAACGCAACCTTGAGAAAGCTGGCTACGAGAGCGACCCACTAGAAGACGGCACCCTGGACGGGTACAGGAGTTACCCGGTGCCGATGAGTCAGATCACCAGAGACGCTGTGGCAGAACACGGTGTCAAACCCAGAGACGCAGAACGATCGAAAAACTTCTTCGCGCTAGGGCTTATTTCCTGGATGTACACCCGGCCAGTTGAACCCACCATGGAATTTATTAACACCAAATTCCACGGTAAAGAGCTCGTGATTAAAGCGAACGAAGCGGCATTTCAGGCTGGCTATAACTTTGGGGAAACAGCTGAGCTATTCGAATCTCACTACGAAATCAAGCCAGCGGACTTGCCATCAGGTGAATACACCAACGTCAACGGGAATACTGCACTTGCTTGGGGTTGCGCAGCAGCTGGCCAGTTAGCTCGTCTCCCTATATTCCTTGGTTCCTACCCGATCACACCGGCCTCGGACATCCTCCACGATTTATCCGAACTGAAGCACTTTGGAGTAAGGACCTTCCAGGCCGAAGATGAGATAGCCGCAGCGGCCTCAGCCGTGGGCGCAGCCTTTGGTGGAGCGCTGTCTTTCACAACGACATCAGGCCCTGGCGTCGCCCTCAAAGGTGAAGCTATGGGATTGGCGGTGAGTCTTGAACTTCCCCTCGTCGTGATTGATATTCAGCGCGGTGGTCCGTCGACTGGCCTGCCTACCAAACCCGAGCAGGCGGATTTGATGATGGCGATGTATGGGCGCCACTCTGAGTCGCCAATGCCGATTGTCGCCCCCCGTAGTCCAGCGGATTGCTTTAACGCCGCCATAGAAGCCTGCCGTATCGCCCTCCGCTATCGAACCCCAGTGATGTTGTTAAGTGACGGGTACCTAGCTACAAGCTCTGAGCCGTGGTTACTTCCAGATATCGACTCATTACCAGATATAGGCGTCGACTTTCACACTGGTTTCAACGGAACTAATGAGGACGGCGAGGGAATTTTCTTGCCCTACCTACGAGACCCTGAGACATTGGCGCGACCCTGGGCGATTCCTGGAACACCCAACTTGATGCACCGAATCGGCGGTATAGAAAAAGAAGATGGCTCAGGCAACATCAGCTATGACCCGGAAAATCACCAGAAGATGGTTGATCTTCGTGCCGCGAAGATTGAAGCAATCGACGTCCCAGACGTGGAAGTATCAGGAGACGCAGATGCTGACTTCTGCATGTTGGGCTGGGGTTCAACTTGGGGAGCCATCGACGCCGCCGTCGACCGACTTCAACAAGCCGGGAAGAAAGCGGCTCACGTGCATCTAAGCCACTTGAACCCTCTGCCGAAAAACTTGGAAGAGGTTCTTTCCAAATTTGAAACTGTTATTTGCCCTGAAATGAATGACGGACAACTGGTTAATTTGATCAGAGCCAAATATCTGCTCGATATCAAACCAGTGAACAAAATGAACGGAGTTCCGTTCACGACTGCCGAAATAGAATCTGCGGCACTTCAAGCTATGGAAGCCTCCTAAAGGACTACAGGTAATCGATATGACCGATACTCCTACGCGTACAGAACCAGCAGATTGGGCAACCGATCAGGAAGTTCGTTGGTGCCCTGGCTGCGGCGACTACTCCATTCTGACCGCTATGCGGATGCTTATGCCCGAACTAGAAGTAGATCGCGAAAACACGGTCTTCATATCCGGTATCGGCTGCGCGGCACGTTTTCCGTACTACATGAACACCTACGGCATGCACGGCATTCACGGCAGAGCCCCTGCCATCGCCACAGGTCTTGCCATGGCGCGCCCAGACCTAGATATCTGGGTTATTGGTGGTGACGGAGACATGATGTCTATCGGCGGCAATCACCTCATCCATGCCTTACGAAGAAACGTGAATTTGAACATCCTTCTCTTCAACAACATGATCTATGGCCTCACTAAGGGCCAGTTTTCCCCAACGAGCGAAGTCGGCAAAATCACCAAGAGTTCGCCGATGGGTTCGTTGGACGCACCGTTTAATCCTGTGTCTGTGGCGTTGGGGGCCGAGGCGTCATTCGTTGCACGTACCCACGACATGGATCGCCAACACATGATGGAGATGTTCCGTCGAGCCCATGACCATAAAGGCGCTTCGATAGTCGAAGTCTTCCAAAACTGCAATGTTTTCAACGATGGTGCCTGGGAAGGGATAACCAAGAAACAGAACCGCGATGGCAATCTGATTTCGCTCGAACATGGCAAACCCATCAAGTTCGGCGCCGACGGCGAATTCGGTGTCGTAGTTGAAAATGGAGCAGCCAAAGTCGTGTCGGTGGCGGACGTGGGTGAGGCAGCCCTTTTGGTGCATGATGAGACAAAGCCCGATCCATCTACAGCGTTTATGCTGAGCCGCCTTTCCCAAGGCCCATTCGAACCCACGCCAGTTGGAGTCTTTCGAGCTGTTGAAAGAATTGAATACGCCACTTCCTCTACTGCTCAACTAGCCATGGCCCAAAATGACAAGGGTTCAGGAGATCTCAGTTCGTTGCTTCGTTCCCGCGGAACCTGGCAGGTTTAATCAGCATCGCCTGGATACTCGATCTCGACGGGGTCATATGGCTAGCAGACCGGCCGATCGCCGGCTCCGCAGAAGCCGTAGAACACCTTGATTCCGCCGGTCAGCAGATCCTTTTTGTGACCAACTTTTCTGCTCTTACCAAGAGACAGGCAGAAATGAAGCTCGAAGCTTGTGGCATAGAGGCCCAAGATCGAGTTCTCACATCAGCGATGGCCGCTGCATCATTGGTTGAGGCAGGCGAACGAGTCTTGGTTTGCGCCGGAGATGGTGTAGTCGAAGCCGTTGAAGGTCGAGGGGCGCTGCCGCTTAACCCAAACGACGAAACAATTTCAAAAGATTCCATCGATGCGGTCATAGTCGGGTTCCATCGTGAATTTGATTTTCACCGACTAGCCGTCTCGGCTCAGGCCATTCACGACGGAGCCCGCCTGATATCAACCAATAACGACCCCACCTACCCGACACCACAAGGCTTACTGCCAGGTAATGGATCGTTAACGGCAGCCGTAGCCGCTGCTGGAAAGACCCAGGCGACGATTGCGGGGAAACCTCATACACCCATCGCCGACCTCGCACTCAGCTGGTTAGAAGTAGAACGCGGCAGTTCAGGCAACATAGTGGTTGGGGATTTGCCAGCTACCGACGGTTTACTTGCCGCGGAACTCGGTTTCGATTTTGGGCTAGTTCTCTCGGGAGTCACTTCTCGCGAAGAGGCAACGACGTGCAAGCCGGTCCCTAACTTCGTGGCAGATGACTTGCAGTCTCTGGTCGAATTGATCTTAGATTCCAAGTAAAGGCGGGGATCTGAAGTCGTCTCAGATCTCGTAACTCTGCTGGTAGCTTCAACTTATGTGCAGATGGTGACGTTTAACACTCTGAGACGTTCAGAATGACTAGGCGCAGGCTTGACCGTGAGATGGTTCGACGCGACTTGACACCAACCACAACCAGAGCCAAAGAGCTCATTGATGCTGGGGAAGTCCTTGTAAGAGGAGCAGTAGCCAACAAACCAGCGCACCTAGTTGCTGCTGGAGATGCCATCGTACTTGTAGGAACTAAACCAAGATTCGTGTCGAGAGGAGGAGACAAGCTTGACGCAGCACTAGCTCGATTCAAGGTCGACGCTAACGAAAAACGTGTAATTGATGTTGGGGCGTCTACAGGGGGGTTTACGGACTGCGTCATTCAACGAGGCGCATCGCAGGTTGTTGCTATCGACGTTGGTTATGGCCTACTTGATCATGGCCTTCGCGAAGACGCGAGAGTCAAAGTTTTTGAACGTAGCAATGTCAGGCACTTGGATGTCTCCCAAATCGGAGGCCCGGCACCTCTCGTGGTGGCCGACCTTTCCTTTATCTCGCTAAAAGTTGTATGTACGAGACTTACGAGTTTGTGTGAACCGGATGGGGACCTACTTATGCTGGTAAAGCCACAGTTTGAGGCTGGCCGAGTCGAAGCGGCTCGGGGTCAGGGAATAATTCGTAACCCCAAGATCTGGCACAGAGTTCTTAAGGAAGTATCAGAGTGTTTTTCGGAAGCGAAGTTTGGGGTGATGGGCATGATGGTTTCACCACTTCTCGGCGCTAGCGGAAATACAGAATTCTTCGTTCATTGTCGACGGGGAATTGACCTATCAACCCAATTCGTCTCACTAGATCAGGTAGTCCAAGAAGCCGAACAAGTAGGTACCCCATGAGCGTGATTTGCATGATGGTGCACCCAGAACGAAGCGAATCACTTGAGTTGGCTGCTGCGCTAGTCGACTACCTCGAGAAATCCGGCAATAGCGTACGTCTCGATGAAGTCGGAGCTTCAGCAGTCGGAAGATCTGAACTGGGCTGTTCGGCGGAGGCCTTTGCTGCTGAAGCTGATTTAGCTGTCAGTATTGGAGGTGACGGAACCATGCTCCGCACTTTTGAGCGGGTTGCCCAAGCTGGTGTCCCTGTGCTTGGGGTCAACGTTGGCCATCTCGGTTATTTAACAGAATTCGAAGCAGACGAAGCACAAACGGCTGTCGATAAGGCTTTGCGAGGAGATCTTCCGGTTGAAGAACGTCTGATGATTCAGAGCAGTGTTCAAAGGTCTGATGGTGAAATCGAAGGCACTTGGATAGGGCTAAACGAAGCAGTGGTTGAGAAGAAATCGCAGGGCCATACCGTACGCCTCGAAGTAACGATTGATGACTCGCCCTTCGCAACGTACGCGGGAGATGGTCTCATAGTTTCAACTCCGACTGGCTCAACCGCATACAACCTTTCTGCCCGTGGCTCCATAGTTGCTCCGACGCACTGGTCACTCCAATTAACCCCAGTTGCACCCCACATGCTGTTTGATCGCTCACTGGTATTAAGACCGGATACCGAAATTAGGGTCTCAGTGGTAGGAGAACGAGAGGCGAACCTTTCTGTTGATGGCAGAAGTGTCGCTGCGTTGAGCGATGGTGACATCATGATCGCCACTCGTTCCGAGGTCATTGCGCGTCTGGTCACCTCCGGTTCTGGGGGGTTTCAGCAGGTACTGAAACAAAAGTTCGGTCTGAAGGACCGCTAATGCTTCTGGAACTCTCTGTCCAGAACCTGGGAGTAATTGAATCATCATCCCTCGTCTTAGGTCCGGGAGTAACAGTACTTACTGGAGAAACTGGCGCCGGAAAAACGATGGTTGTTCAAGCTATACAACTACTGACAGGGGGTAGGGCAGATCCCTCGATGGTGCGCAATGGGGCAGAACAAGCAACGATTGAAGGTCGATTTCAAACCCCTGAAGGCAGTGAGGTCATACTCCGGCGTGTCGTCCCTACAGAAGGCCGCAGCAGGGCCTATCTGGATGGGGGATTGGCTGGGATGCCTCAGTTGGCGGAAATCGGGTTGACCTTGGTCGACCTACATGGCCAACACCAACACCAATCACTTTTACAACAGAAGGTGCAACGCTCAGCGCTTGATCAGTACGGAAAAGTTGACCTAGGACCGCTTATCGACGCTCGGAATACTGAACGACGACTGGTCGACGCGATTGAAAAATTAGGAGGAGACGCCAGAACCCGCGCCCATGAGATCGATTTATTGAAGTTCCAAGTCGACGAAATAGAAAAAGCCAAATTGGATGACCCAACAGAACTCGATGAACTAGCGGAGCTAGAAGAACTCCTCGCCGATGCAACCGCTCATATCGAATATGGAAGCCAAGCACGCGAGTCAATAAGCGGCGACGACGGCCTGATCGATTCCCTGGGGAAAGTCATTACCAGTCTTAGCGATCGGACCCCTTACAAGGAACTAGCTGACCGGCTGCGAGGTATACAAGCAGAAGTCACAGATGTCGCTCAATTGGTGCGGGACCTGGTCGATTCCATCGAAGATGATCCACAGAGGCTTGCTGATGTTCGTGAACGCCGGCAACTGCTGATCGACCTTCAACGAAAATATGGTGACAGCATCAGGGCAGTCATTGATTACCAGTCGGAAGCATCGCAACGACTTGAGAAACTCCAAAACCATGAAGCCAACGCTGCGGAACTCGAAGCGGACCTGGTCGAGGCACGAAAGCAGATGGCGGCTAATTCCGCAGCGGTAGCGACGGCTAGACGAGCTGCAGCACCTTTATTCGCCGAAGAAGTAAGCCGGTATCTTCCTGAGCTCGCGTTGGAAA
>Ga0208764_10000568_pt1 | contig 23661 bp, 22 predicted proteins | sample ETNtaG_18_FD_185762 | JGI IMG/M metagenome (GOLD analysis project Ga0208764, IMG submission 185762) | Marine microbial and viral communities from oxygen minimum zone, Eastern Pacific Ocean - ETNP201302SV91 (SPAdes) (version 2) | ecosystem: Environmental > Aquatic > Marine > Oceanic ... | reverse complement strand
TGGACGATTAGATAGCATGCAGGCTGCAGTTTTATTAGAAAAACTGACCATTTTTGATGAAGAACTTGCAATGAGAAATAAAGTAAGTAGCTATTATAGGGAATATTTGAATAATGCACAGTGTATACCAAAAAATTATCATTCCGCACAGGCATTATTTTCTATTACTTTAGATTCTCATAAAAAAAGAGAAGAAATACTCAATAAACTGAAACAAAATGACATTCCAAATGTTATATACTATAAATATCCCATTCATTTGATGAAAGGATTTGCTTATTTAGGTTATAAAATTGGGGATTTTTCTATTTCTGAAAATTTATCACAAACAATTGTAAGTTTACCTATGCACCCATACCTTCACCAAAAAGAAATAGATCAAGTGGTAGAGTCGCTTACAGATAAAGATTAGATGAAAATTGCAATAACAGGAAGCAATGGATACATTGGTTCAACTTTAGTTGAGAAATTAAAAGATACAGACCATGATATTCATTTACTAGATATTAACGATTGGGATATCAGAACAATACCCATGAAGAGCGGATTACCGCATAATTGGTTGTTTTTTGATGCCGTAGTTCACTTAGCAGCTTTGGTAAAAGTTGGCGAGAGTACACAAAAACCATGGGATTATTACAATACAAATATTAATGGTACTCAAAAAATAATTACTCACTTTCCTGATGCTAAAATAATATTTGCTTCTACTGGTGCAGCTTTTGATCCAACATCACCTTATGCAAAATCAAAAGTGGCAGCAGAAGATCTTATAAAAAATCAATGCAAAGATTATACTATATTTAGATTTTTTAATGTTAGTGGCGGAAAACCAAGCAACCCTGAAGGATTATATGCAGCCACAATAAATGCATGTGAATCAGGAATATTTACTATCAATGGCAATGATTATAATACAAAGGATGGAACATGTGTAAGAGATTATGTACATGTAGATGATTTATGTGATGCAATTATTAGCGCAATCTATGAGCCGGGAGCTATGACTGAATATGAACCACTTGGCTCTGGAAAGTCTTATACAGTTTTAGAATATGTGAATGCCTTCCTAGAAGAAAACGGACCTAAGTTTAAAGTAGAATTTGGGCTAAGAAGAGCAGGTGATAATGAATTAAGTGAGGTACCATTCATGAGCAAGTTTATGAACCCTCAAAAAACATTAAAGGATATAGTTAAATTATGAAAAAGATTTTAATAACAGGTGGAGCAGGATTCATTGCTCATCATGTCATAGATAAGATTTTATCTACTACAGATTGGGAAATTATTACATTAGATCGATTAGATTTTAGCGGTAATCTTAATAGGTTAAGTGAGGTTGTAAATGCTTATCCCGAGTCTGATCGAAAAAGAGTAAGGGTAATTCATCATGATTTAAAAGCAGAATTAAATCCGGAGATTACAGCTACTATTGGAAAAGTAGATTATATTAGTCATCTTGCAGCAGGATCGCATGTTGATAGATCTATTACTCATCCGTTAGAATTTGTGATGGATAATGTAGTAGGAACAGCACATATTTTAGATTATGCAAGAAAATTAGATAATCTAGAAAGATTTGCATATTTCAGCACGGATGAAGTATTTGGTCCAGCCCCAGAAGGAGTCAATTATAAAGAAAATGATCGATATAATTCTACAAACCCCTATTCAGCTACTAAAGCTGGAGCAGAAGAGTTGGTAGTTGCTTATGAGAATACTTATGGGCTACCATCCCTTATAACTCACACAATGAATGTATTTGGAGAAAGACAAAATCCTGAAAAATATATTCCTATGGTCATTAAAAAAGTCAGGGATAATGAGATAGTTACTGTGCATGCTAATGCAGAAAAAACAGTTGCAGGATCACGTCACTATATTCATGCTGAAGATGTTGCAGATGCGTTATTGTTTTTATATAATTATGATTTTTCTTCTATGCAATCTGACGATACAGGCGCTAAATGTCAAAAGTTTAATATTGTTGGAAAAGATGAAATTGATAATTTAGCATTAGCCCAATTTATAGCTCAAGTACAAGAAAAAGATCTTAAGTATGAAATGGTAGATTTTCATTCACAACGACCTGGACATGATTTACGTTATGCGCTAGATGGTGAAAAAATGAAGAATATGGGATGGACACCTCAATCTGCCTATAAAAGATTAGAACAAGTAATAGGGTGGACCTTAAAAAATAATAGGTGGCTTTCTATCTAAATAGATTCTATTTAATCTTTTTTGACTATAGCTCGACCTTCTAACTTTTCCCAATCTTTTTCTGGTCTAATTTTTAAGTTGGTTGTCCAGGCACCAGAAAGTGTATCCATATCTAAACCTAGCGATTGACCTAAATTAATCATTGCTTGTATATCTTTAGGAAAACAACTTCCTCCAAAACCCATTTTACCATCATGCCCAGGTACATTAAGATGAGAATGACCTATCCTTCCATCTCTTATAAATCCTTCAACAGCTGAATCCCAATCTGCACCACATGCATCTGAAACTAATTTCATTTCATTCATAAAGGAAACCTTGGTTGCTAAGAAACAGTTGTTCATATATTTGACTAATTCAGCTGTTTGATAATTAGTTTCAATCACAGATATTGATTGTCCAAATCGCCATCGATACATATTAGCTACTTTAGAGGTATGTTTTGGATTTCCACCAATAATATATCTTGATTGGTTAATAAAATCGAAGTTTGCACTTCTTTCTGTTAAAAATTCAGGGTTAAATACCAAGTTTAGTTTAGGATATTTTTCTTGAAATTGATTTGTTGATCCAGGAATCATAGTTGAGCGAAGTAAAATAATATTATCTCTGGAATTAATTGTATTTATATTATTTAGAGCTTCATCTACAATATCTAGATTTATTGATCCATCAGGATTTGAAGGTGTCGGTACTGATAAAAAGATAAAGTCAGAGCCATTTATAGTATCATCTAGAGAGTGCGTTGATTTGTTTGGATCTTTATCATGTGTTTTCACATCTGCATCACAACCAGTATTTGGAGAGAATCCAAATTGAACAGCACTTCCAACAAATCCTTTTCCTACAATACCTATTTTCATTATTATTTATCCTATTTTTATAATTAATTAGTTAACAATATAGATGTTATTTTGTAATGTAAAACTTAACTTTCATTAATATGAATAACAAATTTTTTCATTATACACTTTCTAATGATTTACCAATAGTTAAAGAAAAAGAAACAATAGTTGTTAATACACTTAACCCACATTCTTTTATTACAGCTGAGAAAGATATTGAGTTTAAAAAAGCTTTATTGGAATCTAATATTCTTGTTCCTGATGGAATAGGTATTACTATAGCATTAAAACTCTTTAAAAAGCAAAATCTTAAGAGATTAACAGGTTGGGATGTACATCAATTTTATCTTAATTATGCTAATCGGAATAATTTAAAAGTTTTTTATATGGGTGCAGCCGAAGATACATTATCAAAAATTAGAAAGAAAATAGATATTCATTATCCTAATGTATCAGTCCAAACTTATAGCCCACCCTATAAAGAAAAATTTTCTGATATTGAAAATAAAGTCATAACTGATTTGATTAATAGTTTTAACCCTGATATTCTTTTTATTGGAATGACTGCACCCAAACAAGAAAAATGGGTTTATAATAATAAAAAATTTATTTCTGCCAATATTATTTGTTCTATTGGAGCAGTATTTGATTTTTTTTCTGAAACTCAGAAACGTGCCAATCAATTTTGGATTAAAACAAATTTGGAGTGGTTACAAAGACTTTTAAACAATCCAACCAAAATGTATAAAAGAACATTTATTTCTACTCCTAAGTATATGCTATATATTTTTTTAAAAAGAAAATTTATGTAGTAATTTTATTTGTGAATTTTTAATAAATACTATCTTATGTTTTTTATCTCGCATTCTAATTTTTTCAAATCAAAGATATTTTTTTTCAAAGTATTTAATGTTTTTGTTGAATCAAGAACCAATTTTAAAACTTCATTTTCTTTTTTATCATCGTATCTAACATTTAGCCTGTAATTAAATTTTTTTTCAATTAACGAAATAATTTGGTTTATTGAAAAAGGAGATCCTCCAATATTAAATCTACCGATACAATTATTTTCGTCAAAATTAACTGTAATTTTTGCAAGATCATTAACATGCAAATAATCTCTAACCGAATTACCATCACCATATACTTGGAACACCTCATTATTTTTTAAAGAATGAATTAATTTATATAAAATACTTTTTCCTAAATTTCCTCCTAAATTTTCACCAAAAATACTAGATGGTCTTATTATGAGATATTTAATTGAGTTTTTTTTACAAAAATTAACCAGCATATTTTCCATTTTTAATTTTGTAATACCATAATTGTTTATTGGATTTAAATCACTATCTTCTTTAACATTCTTATAGTTTTTTTTCTCTCCATAAACAGCTGCACTAGAAAAATATATAATTTTTTTTATCTCATTTTTTTTGGCTTCTGTTAAAAATTTTTTAAAATATTTTAAGTTTTCATTTATATTATTTGAAGAAGAATTTTTTTCTTCTTTAAACAAATGTATTAAGTGATAAACGCAGTCAATATTTTTTAACGCTAACTCAATAGAAATCTTTTCAGTATATGACCCAAAATGAAATTCGGTATTAGCTAATTTTTTTGATAAGTGTGCATCTTTTTCTCTAGCCAATATACGTAATGGAGTTTTCTTACTTTCGAGAATCTTTACTATCTCATACCCTATGTATCCGGTTCCACCTAAAATTAGTTTCATACAAATCCTAATTTTTTAAACTCTTTTATCATGCGATCTGTAGAGAAGTTTTTTTGAAAAATTTCTTGCATTTCTGGAGCAATATTTTTTGCAAGAAGAATATTCTTTATAACAACACCAAAAGTTTTTTCATTTAAATAATTGATTTCATGCAAAAAAAGATTTCCAATTCTTTTTGAAAGAACCTGTTTAATTCCCCCTACATTTATATATGATATAAAAGGCAGTCCTATTCCGAGACACTCTATTTGGATTAAAGGAAATTCTTCATTAAGTGAAAGATGAATTAAAATATCAGAATTTTTCAGAAGTTGTATTTTTTTATTTCCATAGACTTCGCCATGAAAATTAATATTTGGGCTATTTTTATATTTTTGAAAAACCTTCATACCGTAATTTGAATTGTATGAACCTATTACATCAATGGTATAGTTAAGATTTGATTTAACAACTAATTCAATTGAATTTTCAACATTTTTAAATTCAATAATATGCGAGCAAATGATAAATTTAATTTTTTTAGAGCTCTTTTTCTTCTCTGTTTTTTCTACAATAAGCTCTTCATCAGGAATCATATTATATATAATTTTTATATTCCTATTATGTTTTTTTAGATAGTTGTACTCATTGCTTTCATAACTAAAGATTGATGTTAAATATTTGCTAAAAAAAAATAAAATTCTTCCAAAAAAACTTTCATCGTAAAAAGGGTTATTGTGGATGTAAACAAAAACATTTCTTTTCCTAAACAATAAAAGAAAAATAATCAATGTGTCTCGAATTTTACCTAACAGTCTTGATGCTGTAAAAATTATTACTTTCTTTTCTTTGAGCATCAATACACTAGAAAATAAATTTATTAAAGCAAAAAAAAGATTTTTTTGTGTTAAGATACTGCTTTGTATTTTCCTTGTATGTAGCTTTTGCGATAATTCTTTTGCCAAGATTGATGAACCATGATACGGTGGAGGAAATGGACCAATTATGACTTTATTATTCATAGCCATCAATTGTTTCTCTTAAAATTTTTATAATCATTTTTTGATTACTATTTTTAATAGAATCTCTAATTAATTTATATTTATTTTCCATATCATTAATTGAAAATTTAGGTTCTTTGGATTTAAAAATATTTTTATGTTGAGTTTGTTGTGGATTATTATCTATCAGTAGTTCTTCAATTATTTTCTCTCCAGGCCTTAAGCCAGTTACTTTGATTTCTATATAATTTGATTCATTAGAATTATTGCTATATCCATAAGCCTCTATCATTTTTTCTGCTAGCTGATAAATATTAATCGGACTTCCCATATCAAGCAGGAAAACCTCTCCACCTTTTGCCATAGATGCTGCTTGGATAACTAGCTCACTTGCTTCTTTTATTGTCATAAAATATCTAGTAGCATCTTTTGATGTAACTGTAACTGGACCACCTTTGAAAATTTGTTTTTTAAAGATTGGAATTACGCTTCCAGATGAACCAAGCACATTCCCGAATCTTACCATTGTAAAAACTAGATCCGTATTATTTTGAGCTTGTAATAAAAGTTCACAAAAGCGTTTTGTAGCACCCATTACATTAGTCGGTCTAACTGCTTTATCTGTAGAAATTAATACGAATTTCTTTGATTTATATTTTTTAGCTGCCTCAATTAGGTTGTATGTCCCAATAATATTATTTCTTGCTGCTTGAATAATATTATGTTCTAAAATAGGAACATGTTTATATGCGGCTGAATGATAAATTGTGTCAAAAAAACTTAGTTTAAATATATCTTCAATATCTTCAGCTCTAGACACATCACAAATTCTTGAAGTAATGTCAATTTCTCTATCAATAGATTCGTTAATCAATTTATCAATTTTATATAAAGCGAATTCGCTATTATCAACCACTGTTATACTTTTCGGGTAATTTGCCATTACAATTTGTGTTATTACTGATCCAATCGATCCTCCAGCTCCAGTAATTAAAATATTTTTATTTTCTATGTCTTGACGTAAAAGATTTATTTTTGGTTCGATTGGAGTTCGGCCAATAAGATTTTCTAAGTCAATAGGAATTAATGAATCTTCAAAAATTTTCCCATCTCTTGAAAATATTCTTGGCAATATTTCAATGTTGACATCAAAATCAGAAATAAAATCTATTATCTCATTAAGTTTTTTTTCTGAAATAGATGGAATTGCAATGATGATTTTATTTATTTTAAAATCATTGATATGAGATTCAACTTCATGTCTAGCAAAAATTTTAATTCCATGAATTTTTTTCCCAATTTTTGAATCATCATCATCAATAAAACCTTTGATACTGTAGTTATTAAAAATTTCTTTATTAATGATTTGACTTCCAGCTACGCCAGAACCATAGATTAGGACATTATCTTTTTTAAACTTCATTTTTGTGAATATTTAATTGCATCTAAAATACCTTCTGCAGCAGAAAGATAGTTATATTTCTTAACTAATTCGATACCATTGTTTGAGATTGTTGTATACAATTTTTTATTTTTTAGTAATAAATCAATTTTTATAATCCATTTTTCTAAGTTTAAATCTATTACATAACCAGTTTTACTATGTATTATTAATTCCTTTGCTATACCTGCGTAAGGGGTAGTAATTACTGGGCACCCTGATGCTAAAGCCTCATTTGCTACGACTCCCCAACAATCTTCTTTTGTGGGCATTATTAAAATTTTAGAGTTTGAATAAATTTTTGGTAAATCTTTTTGATCAACAAATCCTTTAAAATGAATTTCAGCATTAGTTTTTTTTAAACCTTTAATCAAAATTTTTTCAAGAGGGCCTGAACCAATAACTACAACTTTTAAATCTTTTCTAATTTTAGATAATTTTTTAACTATATCTACAAAAAATAGTGGACATTTTCTGTCTATAAATTGACCCGAAAAAAGTAAATCATATTCTTTTTCATCAATAGGTTTTATTTGGCTTAAAAATTTATCATTATCTACTGCTAAGCAGCTTCTAAATATTTTTTTGTCTTTGATTCCATATGATTTAAATAATCTAATAGTCTCATTGCTAGGACCAAGGAAAAAATATGATCTGGAGAATACAACTCTTCTAATCATTTTATGAAAAAATGAAAGTTTTTTTTCTGTAATTAAAGTTCCATCAATAAAAGATCCATGCATCTTATTATTTCTAATGACATAGAAAAATCCTAATAGCATGGGTAAAGCAAACCCATTTGTAATCACTATATCAGGTTTAAATTTTTTAAGATTTGATAAAATACTAAAATTAAAATAAAGATGTGTTTCGCCATAATTGATTGTGAATGATTTTAAGATTGTACTATTATAATTTGATTTTTTTAATTTCCACTCCCTATCATTGTCAATTGACCGACAATAAAAAACTTTTAATTCACTATCTTTGCTTACAATTTGATAAACTTTTTCTCTATATGGAGCTGGTATATTCGCAATTATTGCAACGCGTATTTTTGATTTATCCATTGATTAATTTTTGATATAATGATTGATAGTTTTTTACAAAAACTTTAGTTGAAAATCTCTTTTCCGCAATCTTTTTTGTATTTTTAGCAATATAATTTTTATAATTGTTATCATTTATTATTTTTAGTACAGCTTTTTCCCATTCATTGGGGTCGTTAGCGTCAACAACCATTCCTGAAAAATCATTTTCAATTAATTCAATTAAACCACCTTTATTAGAAACAATAATCGCTTTTTCTGCATGCATTGCTTCGGCAACAGCAATTCCAAATCCTTCGTTCTTTGCGGGATGCAAGTAGATATCACAATTATTTAAATAGTCACCCACTTTTTCAATATATCCTAATAATGATATTTTATCAGCAAGATTATATTCTTCTATTTTAGAAATTATATCATTTTTCATTGGGCCGTCCCCAATAATATAAAGATGTAAGCTATCTTTGTTATCTTTTTTATTTATGATATTAATCATTTCTATTAATATAGAAATATTTTTATGATTATTCAGACCACCAATTGTAAGAAGCGCTGTTTTATTCTTTTCAAATCTATTTTTCAGTAACATTTTTCTTTTTTCAGTACCATTGTAAATAACTTTTGAATTGCTATTTTTAAGAACAGCAAATTCTTTTTCTTTTTCTGATTTAACATAATTTGATACATATACGAATTGATCGACATCTTTATAGATAATATTTAAACATAATTGTTTTAATTTATTTGAGCCAACAACACCTACAAACGAATTGACCCACTTCAGATTTTTTTTGATTTTCTTACATATAAATCCCAACAATTCTCCCATAAAAAACTGCGTTTGAACAATATGAATATCTTTTGAAATAAGGAGTCTTTTTAAAATAGTAAAGTGTTTAAAAATATTTTTCTTATAGTTCGTTGTGATAACAATAGCGCCAGCATCTTCAAACTTTTTTATATGTTCATAATGCTGCTCATCATATGTATATACAAAACTCGTAGCATCTAAATTTTTGATTAAATCCAAAGTTTTCCTAGGAGTGCCACCATAGAGGTTTAGTGAAGGTAAGATAAATAATATATTTATCATGTTTTAACCCTTAATTGCGATACGCATAATATCATTATGATTCTCCATCTAATAAGAATAACGAAATAACTAAAGGTGTAATACCAAAAGAATATGTAAGAACAGACCAAGTAATACTTACAATAAAATACTGGAACATAAATAGAATAAATACCACCCTACTATGAAAAGATATAAGATTGTTAGATCCTAACTTACGAATATAATAAATTAGTAATGAGAGGTAAAGAATCCCACCAACGTAGCCAAATTTTATAAAAAGATCTATATATCCTGCATCAATGACATTTAATTCTGATTCGTAAATATTCAATACATCAATATTAATTGCACTCATTAAAGCAGCATTAGAATGAATAAATCCATAGCCAAATAAAGGGTTGTCATTAATAGCATCTACCCGAAATACATTATAAATGGCCCTTGAATTTATAGCTCCGCTAAAATTATCATTATTGGTTAAACTGTAAATTATTTCATTGAGATTACTATAAAGTAAAAAGAAAATAGTTATACAAAGCGGAGCCAGCAATAATACATTTTTTCTTGACAATAATGATGGAAATTTTATTATAAGAAAACTCATAAAAATTCCAAATATTGTTGTCACAAAAATTGATGTATGGCCACCAAGGAATAAACCTATAAGTAGAATAGTCAAAATTAGGAGCAGTCTGGAATTGGTTATCCTGCGCTTAAAGTGATTGTTGAGATAGATAAATACTGATAAGCTAATATAAGTAAGAGAGTACACTTCTAGCATTTCATTGGAAATAAAATTTTGATCTATTTTTTGTTCATAAAATGGGGGGCTTATACTAGAAATTGAGTATAGAACTAGTATCCCAGAAAGATAAAAACCAATTAATTTTAGCAATTGTTCTAATTTTCTCTTATTTAGTAAGTTTTTCTTTTTATGTAAATAAAAAAGCATGAAATAAAAATAAAGATGTTTTCCGGAAATAATTGAAAGCATGAGGTTTGAATATCCATTAACCCAAGGATATATTACTCCATGACAAAAAATTATAAAAAATAAAAATAGTATTTTTTGAGAATTTCGATCTTGTCTGAGTGGGATTACACCTTTTTCCACAAAACTTGCAAATAAGGCAATAAAATTGATAGAGAAGAAGAAAAATGCATAACCAGTTATGGTAGAAGATATATATTCTAAATCTAAAAACCCTAAAAAGCGCGTTGTCGATAAAACATATAAAATCAAAAAATTAGTTGGATTTGTAACTGCAGTGAAAGCATAAACAGATAAAATAATTACTAGTAGTATAAGTTCAATCATTTACCGCTCTTAGACCAAAAATAGTATGATATAATTACTAAATTACTAGATAAAGAAGCTAAGGAAAAGGATATTACTATTCTTTCAAGAAAAGCCATTTGATAAAAAATTATAAAAAAGATAATATTAGATAGTGGAATAAAAAGTTTACATAGAAAAGCTACAAGAAAGTTTTCATTTGACACAAACACTTTAAAATACGGCTCTGATATGGCATTTGATCCAATGCCCATAATAAAAATTAATGATATAGTATATAATTGAGTTCCATATTCTTGAGATAAATATGATGTAATTCTTTCTCCTATGAAATAGAATAGTATAGTTCCAAGTATATATTGTACCAAGACCATTAATGAAACTCTATTTGCAATCCTTGTAATAGTCTCCTTTCTGAATTGTATACTAGAAAATATTCCGAGCAATGGTTGTGTTAAAGAATTTAACAAGCTATTTGCTAGATTACCTATCTTCAAGCCAATATCAAGAACTCCTAATAAGGCAGTATTTCCTGTTAAAGCAAGAAAAATATATTTATTAATAGGCTGTATGAAAGCATATGTCATCCCGATGTTAAAAAATTGATATGACATTCTTATCATTAATTTTATAGTGTTTAAATTTGGTTTTTTTATTTGGAATGATGTTTTTTTCTTAAGAACTAATATCAAATATAGTGCAGTAACAGTGTATGCAATGAGAGAAGACCCAATTAATAAGTATAATGATTCTGTAAAAAAACTTATTGTATAGATAGCCAAATAAAATATGGTAGAAAAAATTGCATATCCAATATCAGTATAATGATTTAAATAATATGCTTGCAAAGTGGCTCCTATAATATTATTTAATAATATTATTCCAAAAGATAAAAGACTAATCAATACTATATAATTTTCTAACGATTTTGAAATATCTACTTGGTTTCCAAAAATATTAAGATTATTTGTTAATAATAATAATAGCAAACTGACGATAAAAAACAATGATCCAATAATTACTAATCCATTTGCAAAAATTATTCCTGCATCTTTTTTATTTGATTTTCCAATTAGTACCGTAACTGCTTTATTGATTCCTAAATCAATTGTGCCAAACAACCCTCCAATTATTGTAGATAATGATATAATACCATAAGTATCCATACCAATTTTTCTGATTATTAAAGGTAAAAATATTCCAGTTGTGATTACAGTAAGCATAGTTTTTAAATTTCCGCTCATGAATGATTTTTGTAGATAAGTGATTAATTTTTTGTTGTCCATACCTTTTATTTTTGCAAAATATAAAATATAATTGACAACCAGTATAATTTTTTAAATTGTAGAAATGAGAAAAATGATAAAATCAATCTTAAATTTATTACACAACTTGTTTTATGACGAGGTTTGGAAAATTGTGTATTCAAATCATTCCATTGAAAATTATCTTAAAAAAGATTTTTCAGATTTTAACTTTCATGTCCTATATGATATTAATGTAAATGAATTTCATGCAGACCCTTTTGGTTGGGTGTCGCCAGATTTAAAATATTGGGTTGTATATGAACACTATTATGAAAAAAACAACATCGGAGAGTTGCGTATTGGTAATGTCAATTTTTCAAATACTTCCATTAATAAAGTACCAGAAATTTTTTGGCCTAAAAAAAATCATTTATCTTATCCGTATATTTATAGAGAAAATGATAATATTTTTTTATTTCCTGAAAGTAAGTCTGAAAATAAACAATATTTAATTACAATCAATTCTTATACAGGAGAGATGATTAGTGAAAAAGTTATAATACCAAATATTAGTATTTCAGATCCTTCTGTAATAAAACATAATGGGATTTACTATATGTTTGGAGTGACGAAAAGTAATGATGAACTATTTATATGGTACTCTAGCTCCATTGAAGGAGAATGGAAGGCTCATAAAAAGAATCCTGTAAAAATTGATTCACATACATCTAGACCTGGAGGGTCTATTTTTTATAGTGAAAGCCATCTTTACAGGGTTGCGCAAGATTGCTCTCCTGTCTATGGAAAGAGATTGGCTATTATGAAAATATTAATTTTAAATCAGAACAATTTTTCTGAAAAATTAGTTAAATTTATTGAAGCGCCAGATGGCGATTTTTCTGATGGAATTCACACAATGAGTCATTGGGGAGATAAGACATTATTTGACTTAAGAAAATGGCAATTCAATTATAAAAGACCTTTTCGAAAAGTTTATAAAAAAATCAAAAAAAAATATAACTATGGAAATAAAAAGAGCTAAAGATGTTAAACTATCATTTGTTTTAGGGCAAATATTAAATAATTATACGCTTATTAGATCAGTTGAGCATGCTATGATTCAAAATCTGGAATTAAAAGGCTCTTGGGTTGATCTCGGCTCAGGAAAATCATTATCTTCTGAGTATGATCATTTAAATCATGATAATGCAAAAATAACATTATGTGACATAGACTCAAATGATGAATCTTCTGTGCGACAGGTAAATCTAGAGAATAATTTACCATTCTCTGATGAAGAATTTGATGGTGTGATGCTTTGCCACACTGCTCAATATATCTATAATATTGATCAATTATTTAAAGAAATAAATCGTATAACTAAAAGATATCTTATTGTAATAATGCCTTATTCACTTAATTATGCTCCAGAAGTTGGTGTAGATTATGCACGATATCGATCAGATTATTTGAATAAAAAACTAGACGATTGTGGCTTTAAAGAAATAAATATTCACCCAATTTTTGTTGGCCCTTTTTCAAATTCATTTTCAGTTTTAGAGCCATTTATTAGGAATAGATCTATTAAGTCAATTTTTGTTCTTTTTTCATGGTTAATTGATAAATTGATATTAGGAGCAGTTTCTCATCGTAAAAGAGCTGCTATTATAGATAGATCTGTTTTAGGTTATATCTGTATCGCAAAAAAAGATTATTTTTGATTTTCTAAAGAAATATTTGCATAAAAACTATTTCAGACTAAATTTCACCTATGCGTAATAAATATATTATTTTTTTGTGTTTAATTAATACAGTTTTTTCTCAAATATCACTTAGCGATATCAATAGAATGTCTAATGAAAAATTAGATAAAATTAGATCTGAAATAGAGTCATCAAACGTTAATTCTATAGAAAGTACTACAAGCTCATCTTCTATAGAAGAAGTGAATATTTCTCCACCTGTTTCTAATAGAAAATCAGATAGTACATTATTCGGATATAGTTATTTTGATAAAACTATTAATTTTTTTGATAATATTCCTACGCCTGAAAATTTTAAGTTGGGTCCTGGCGATGAAATTGTAGTATCTCTATGGGGAGAGACTAACTTCCAAAGAAATTTTATAATCAATAAAGAGGGCATGATTTATTATGCTGACATTGGATTTATTTCTTTATCAAATAAAACTCTTAAAGAAGCAGAATCTATCTTAGAAGATAAATTATCGTCTATATATGCTACCTTGAAAGATAAAGAGAATTCAACTCGGCTTATGATAGAGCTAGAAAGATTAAAATCAATTAATGTTTATTTTTCAGGATTAATCAAAAATCCTGGGATAAATGTAATTCATCCATTTTCTGATATTTTTTCTGCTATAATTCAAGCTGGGGGAGTAGAGGATAATGGTTCTTTGAGAAATATACAATTAATAAGAAATGGTTTAGTGATTGATACTATAGATTTTTATGGTTTTTTTATGGAAGGGAAAAATAATTTTTCTAATACAAAAATTATAGATGGAGATGTAATTCATATTCCAGATGTTACAACACGTGTTTTAGTTGATGGAGAGATTAATAGACCAGGCTTCTATGAGTTAGTAGAAGGAGAATCTGTAAAAACACTAGTAGGGTATGCTTCAGGTTTTACATCAGAGGCGTCATCAAACATTATAATTAAGAACATTATCCCTATAGAAAGCAGAATTTCTGATGATAATGCAAGATCTAGTCAAAATATTAACGTTAAAAACTTTGAATCAGTATTTTTAAACAACGGAGATAAATTAACTGTTAATACTATTGGAGATGTATTGTCAACAGTTGAGGTGTTAGGTAAAGTGAAAAATCCTGGATCTTATTCAGCGATTAACAGTTCATTAAAAGATATTTTGGATATAGCAGGTGGTTTTGATGACCCTATATTTAGAAAAAGTATTCGTGATGATAGTATTGTAATAATTAGAAAAGATGATACACAATTTTATGGATTAGAGTTTACTATATCTTATTCTGAATCAGCTAATTTTAAAGTTAAGCCTGAAGATAAAATTTTTGTTTATGAAGACACCAATTATAATAATCTCTTTTCAGTTTTGGTAGAAGGCGAGGTTAATAAACGCGGTAGTTTTCAACTAAAAAAAGGAATGACAGTACAAGATGCGATTGATCTTGCAGAGGGTCTTTCTCCATTAGCTAATAAAGATGGAATTGTTGTTTCTGAGACATTCACTTCTACTAATGATAACGGAGAAGAAATCGAAGGGTTCAATCAAGTGAGTGATGCATCATTAGATTTTGAACTTAGCGATGGTTCAGTTATTAATATATTGCCAGTAGAAAATGTTGTCAGCGTAGAAGGAAATGTTTATAACCCAGGGTTAATTGTATATTCTGGTAGTAAGTCAGTTAAGAAATATATTAATCTTGCAGGTGGTTCTAAACCGAATACCCTTTCAAATAAGATATATATTAAACGTGCAAACGGAAGAATTAAGAAGGTTTCTTTATTTAGAGGTATAGGGATTAATGTAAATCCAGGCGACACTATTTTTGTACCATTAGACCCAGATCCACAAGATTTTGATATTACTGCATTCATTGCTGATTTTGCCTCAACGCTTGCAAATATCGCAGCTATATTGGTCATAGCTGACAATGAACAATAATTAGGGAAGATGAATGGATCCAATAGTCAAAAATCAGAACATCGAAATACTAGCACTTTTTAATTTTATTAAAAGAAATTTTTTAAAATATTCTAAATATTCTTTCTTTATAGTAATTTTATTTATTATATATTTTTTTCTAAAAACCCCCAATTTTGAGTCAAAAGTATCTTTTTATACTAATTATAAAGCAGATCAAACTTCATCTCTTTTAAGTTTGCTCCCAGGATCAATGGCTGAAATGACAAACGAAGAATTAAAATTTTCAATTAATAATTTTTTAACATCAGATAAATTTTTAGATAGTATTATTGATACAAAATTTATAATGAAAACTAAAAATGGGAATACTCAGGAATTAATTCTTAAAGATGAATGGGGTAAAAATTACAATAAAATTTTTAGCTTAAATCCACTATCTTTATTGTCAAAAATAAATAGAAATTTAATGTATAATAGCGAAGTTTCTATTGAAGAAAAGAAGTCTGCATATGTACGAAATATTTTAAGTAAATCAATTACTTTTTCCGAAGATAGAAGATCACAATTAAATACAATTGTTGTTAGAGTAAAGGGTGATGCCTTTCTGGCAAAACAAATTGCGGACCAAGCTTATAATTCAGTAATTGAGTATTCAAATGAAATACAAAATGAGAAAGGTTATGAAAAAAGTCAATTTATCAGCACAAGATTAAATGATGTTAAGGAAGATCTTAAAAGGTCAGAAGATAAAATGTTAATTTTTCTTGAAAGAAATATTTCTTTAGACTCCCCAGCTTTGTCTTTAGAAAGAAATAGGCTACAGAAGAATATTGATTTAAACTCCCAGTTATATTTTAGCTTATCAGATCAACTAGAAATTGCAAAAATTGATGAAAAAGACAATACTTCTTCAATCTTCTTATTAGATAAACCAAGAATTAGCGATAAGAGAGCTGGTACTAGTTTTTTGAAAGGTATTTTTATTATATTTGTCGGGTCGTTTTTCTTTTCATTTATTTTTGATTTTTTTTCAAAAAGAAACCAATTAATTATATAGAATGATTATATGGTTAACAGGTCAACCAGCAAGTGGAAAAACTACTTTAGCAAAAGAAGTAATAAAAAAACTCAAGTCTTCTAACCCAGAAATAAAAATTATAAATCTTGATGGCGATGATTTAAGATCTATAAACAAAAATAAGGATTATTCTAAGGATGGACGTATAAAAAATATATCTACTGCTATATCTATAGTTCGTTTTTTATCTAATAAGAAATACCATTGCGTCATTTCGATTGTAGCGCCTTATAAATTTTTAAGGGATGAATTAAAAGATGAATTTTCTTTTTTAGAAGTTTATTTACATACTACTGAAATTAGAGGTAGAGAACATTTTTTTGCTAAAGACTATGAATTACCAACAGATAAAAATACTTTACATTTAGATACAGGTAAATTAACAATCAAGGAAAGTAGAGATGAAATACTCAATGTTTATAGGAAGATGGCAACCTTGGCATAAAGGTCATAGGTGGCTAATTGATCAACAATTAAATAAAGGTAAAAATGTTTTAATTTGCGTACGAGAGGTAGGACGTGATGATAAAAATCCTTATAACCCAAAAGATGTTAAGGTTAATGTTGAAAGAGAATTGAATGATTTAATTGATTCAGGTAGAGTGAAAGTAATTATTATACCAGACATTGAATCAGTAAATTATGGACGTGGAGTCGGCTATGAAATTATTGAACATACTCCGCCAGAAAAAATTAGAGAAATTTCTGCAACAAAAATTAGAGAGAAATTACTAAAAAATTAATTTTTCTACTTACAGTTTATCTTCCCAGAATTGAATCATCTCATCAATCATAGATTCAAAAGTGTATTCCGGCTTCCATCCTGTAGCTTTCCTAAGTTTTGAAGAATCGCCTTTTAAAATATCCAGTTCGTACGGTCTCATATATCTCTCATCTGTAATAATATGTTTTTTGTCTAATTGAAGTTTTTCAAAGACATAATCACAAAATTCTTGAACAGTGTGTGTTTGTCCAGTAGAGCACACAAAATCACCTGACTTTTCATTTTGTAAAATTAAATGCATTGCTCTAACATAGTCTTTTGCATGACCCCAATCTCTTGATGCAGATAGATTCCCAAGGACTAAATTTTTAGCTAAACCTTTTTTAATCAATACAGCACCCTTTGCAATCTTGTTGGTAACAAAAGAAGTACCCCTTAATGGACTTTCATGATTAAATAAGATACCATTGGAAGCAAAAATATTATATGATCTTCTATAAACCCGGACATTATTAAATGCGCATAATTTAGCGGCACCATAAGGGCTTACAGGATGCATCGGTGTACTTTCTCTTTGAAAGCCATCATTGTCAATGTTATTCCCAAACATTTCCGAGGAACTAGCTTGATAAAATCGAATATTCCTATCTTCCATTCTAATTGCTTCTAAAAGATTGATTGTTCCATTTACAATTGTTTCTGTCGTATATAACGGAATATCAAATGATACTTTTACATGAGATTGTGCAGCTAAATTATAAATTTCATCAGGCTTGATTTTTTTTATTAATCTTATTAGGGATGCAAAATCAGTTAAATCTGCATAAGATAAATTGTTTTTTATTTCTTCATAGGTTTTTTCTAGTCTAGCAGTTTGATTTTCAGGAACAGAATGCCTTCTTACTATTCCATAAACTTCATAATCATTCTCAAAAAGATACTCAGAGAGATATGCACCATCTTGACCACTAATTCCTGTAATAAGAGCTTTCTTTTTCATTTTCTTGCCTTTTCATAATTATTAATAAACCAGTTAATTGTTTCTTTTAAGCCTTCTTCAATTGAAGTATAATTATAATTACCAATTACAGATTCCAATTTTGAATTATCTGTTTTTTTGATCAATTGACCATCACTTTTTGTTTTATCAAAAATTACTTTTCCTTTAAAATTTGCTATTTCTACTATTAAATCTACAACATCTCTTATTGATATCTCTTCATTAGAATTAGATATTATTATAGGCTCATTTTTATCATATTTATCCAGTAGTCTTATACAAATCTTAGATAAATCTTCTGAATATATAAATTCTCTGATTGCAATTCCAGAACCAAAAACAACTAGCGGAGTATTATTCTTCTTAGCCAAATAAACTTTATTGATTAGTGCAGGAATAACATGACCATCATCAATATTAAAATTATCATTAGGGCCATAGATGTTAGTAGGAATGACATTAAAATAATTTAAATTATACTGTTGATTGTATGCCCTTACTTGAATATCGAGCATTCTTTTGGCATATGCATATGCAAAATTAGAATTATGAGGTGGACCAATATGGAGATCTGATTCTTTGTAAGCTCTTCCGATGTCATCAGGAAAGATACATGTTGATAAGAAACCAATAAATTTTTTAATCCCCAACTCTTTTGAAATTTTTAGAATATTTGAATTTATCAAAATATTTTCATCAAAAAAATCAGCTGGATATTTCATGTTATTATAAAGACCGCCCACTTTTGCTGCACAATGAATTATGGCATCTGGTTTCAATGTTTTTATTGTATTAAAAGAGTCTTCATAATTAAATAAATTTAATTTCTTTGAATTTAATTTTTTAGCATCTTGAAAAGAACTTCCGACTAATCCAGACCCACCCGTTATTACAATTTTCATTCTATAAATCTAATATAAAAATTTATATATATTGATTTTAATTTTAACACTTATAGTTTATTTTTCTATAGGGCCCATAGCTCAATTGGTTAGAGCAACGGACTCATAATCCGCAGGTTCGGGGTTCAAGTCCCTGTGGGCCCACAAATGAGTAGTCATTCCTACATATCAAATCCAAAGAATGAAGATATTTTTATTAATATCAATGGAAAATTATTTCATAGAAGCGAAGCTAAAATATCCGTTTTTGATAGTGGATTTTTGTTAGGAGATGGTGTTTGGGAAGGCATTCGCCTTCATAAATCAAAGCTAGTTTTTATCGAAGACCACCTAGATAGGTTATATGCAAGCGCACAAGGCATTTCATTAGATATTGCTTATTCTAAACAAAATATAATTGATGAAATAAATAAGGTTTTAGATAAGAATAAAATGGATGATAACATACATATTCGCTTAGTTGTATCTAGAGGAGATAAGATTACTCCATATCAAAATCCTAATGCAAATGTAGGCCCAATTAATTTGGTGATTATTCCCGAGTATAAACAAACAGATCCTAATACTTATATTAAAGGAGTATCTATTGGAAGAGTTACTAATATTAGACCAAATGAAAGCATATTAAGCCCTCATTACAACACTTTAAGTAAGCTAAATTGTATTTTAGCTAGTATAGAAGCAAATAAACTTGGATATGATGAAGGTATTATGAATGATATAAATGGCAATATTAGTACATGTAATTCTACTAATCTATTTTTTATTAAGAATGGTACAGTTTTGACTTCTACTGGAGAATATTGTTTGAATGGTATCACAAGAGGTAGGGCTATTTCAGTATGTAATCATAATAAAATAGAGTGTTCTGAAAAAAACTTTACATTTGGAGATATTAAGGAATGTAATGAAGCTTTTGTAACAGGTACATTTGCCGGCATTGTTCCTGTATCACAATTAGAAGGTAGAAAGCTAGAATCGACTAATTCTAAATCTTTAGTTAATAAAATTAGAATGCTGTATAATCAAGAAATTCAAGACTACATAGGCTAGTATGAGAATTGCTTGTTGGTCAGGACCAAGAAATATATCTACTGCACTGATGAGATCTTGGTCTTCTAGAGAAGACTTATTTGTTTCTGATGAGCCTTTTTATGCTTATTACCTAAAAGAAAGGCAATTAAAGCATCCAATGTATAAAGAAATTATTGAATACTATCCTGATAAGTATGATGATATAATTAGAGGTCTTACTTCTGAGATACCTAATGGAAAAAAACATTGGTATCAAAAACATATGGCACATCATTTAATTGATTTAAACAATATTGATTGGATTAAAAATTTTGAAAACTGTATTCTAATTCGTCATCCTAAAGATGTAATCAAATCTTATGTTAAAAAGAATACTCTCAATCATGTAGACGAACTTGGATATCCTCAACAATATAAAATCATGAAATATTTAGATAGTATAGGAATTTTTTTTACTGTGATTGATTCCAATATTTTGCTGAGTAATCCTAAAAAAATATTATCGCAATGGTGTAGCAATATTGATTTAGAATTTGATATTTCTATGTTGCAGTGGGAAAAAGGAAATCATCCTCAAGATGGTATTTGGTGGAAGCATTGGTATGATAATGTTATTACTACAACCCATTTTCAGAAGTTTTCATCTAATGAAGATCAATTAGATCAAAAATATCAATCGATTTATGATGAAGCATTAGACTATTATAACAAATTGTATTATTTTGCAGAACAATGAATTTGTTGATCAAACTCTGGAATCAACCTAATTGGGTGAAATGGATTGTTTACTTTGTTATTGCCTACATACTCTTTGCAATAAAAGAAGCCTTTGCTATTGTTCTTTGGTTTTTATTTTGTATTCTATTGTACTACATCATTTTTGCTAAAAATATGTTTCAATCAACTACCTATTATGAAAAAAAAATATAGCATACTCACATTCTGTATCTTACTAATTGCTTGTAATGCAAATGTTGCTAATTTGAGACCTCATGGATCTCAGACTGATACGCCCGAGTTAACTCGCAATAACTATCTAATGGGATTTTTAAATGAATATCGTAGCTCATACGATGTATCATATTATGATATCAATATAGACTTTGATATTGAAGAAAAATCAATCGATGGTTTTGTAACTATTAAAGCAAGAGCTCTCAATGATATTGACACTCTGCAAGTAGATCTAGCTAAAAATTTAAATATTACGAAAATTACTCATCAAAATAGTTCTGTTGACTACAGTCGAGAAGAAGATGCTGTTATGGTGGTCTTTAGTCAAGCGATAGGTAAAGATACATTATTTGATTTCACAGTTCATTATAATGGAATACCTCAAAGTGCTGATAATCCACCTTGGGCAGGAGGATTCACATGGTCTAAAGATAAAAATGATAGAGATTGGGTAGCAGTTTCTTGTGAAGGCGAAGGTGCAAGAATTTGGTGGCCAAATAAAGATCATATTACGGAAGAACCTGATAGTGTTAGAATGGCTTTTACGGTTCCATCAAGTTTAGTTAGTGTTGCTAATGGTCAACTAAGAAGTGTTGTAGAGCAAAAAGATTATAAGACTACCTACGAGTGGTTTGTGAACAACCCGATTAATAATTATAATATTTCTGTTCAAATCGGAAACTATGTTGTCGTTCAAGATACATTCATAAAAGAAAACACAACCCATTATATGAATCATTATGTATTAGATTATAATGAAGAAGTTGCACAAAACTACTTTCCACAATCAAAAGAAGTTATTCGTTTCTATGAAAAATATTTTGGAGACTATCAATGGTGGGATGATGGATATAAACTAATTGAAGTCCCATATTTAGGTATGGAGCATCAGTCAGCTGTAACTTATGGAAATGGATTTAGCATATATAATGGTGTTAGAAGTAGCAGTTGGGCTATGTATGGTGTAATTGATCCGCTTATTATTCATGAAACTGGTCACGAATGGTTTGGCAATAGTGTTACTGCTGTTGATCCAACTCATATATGGATTCATGAAGGATTACAAGTTTATTCTGAAGCATTATACTTTGAAGATAAATTCAATAACTATCCAGTAAGTATTGATTACTTAAAAAGTATTAAATCAAGGATTCAAAATAAAATTCCTATTGTAGGCCCAGAAGATGAAAATTATTGGGCTTTAAACGGTGATACCTATATGAAAGGTGCTTGGGTAATGCATACTTTGAGGAGTGCTATAAATGATGACCCTGTTTGGTTTGAAATACTCAAAGAATTCATGGTTGAAAATGCAAAAGGGCATGTGAGCACAGAAGATTTCTTTAATAAAGTAAAAGAAAAAACTGGTACTGATTATTCATATTTTTCAGAACAATATTTTTACACCCCAAATCAACCTGAGCTAGAATATTATCAAACAGATTCTAGCTTTTATTATAGATGGAATAATGTTAATGATAATTTTATTATGCCAATGGATTTATTAGTTAACGGTATCAAAAAAAGAGTTTTACCTAACAAAGAATTTGAATCATTTAATATAACAAAACACTCAACTATTGAAGTAATGGATTGGAAATTTTATGTTAAGCCGATTCAGAAAAAGTAATATTAAAAATTATTACGTACTATTACCGACAATACTATTATCAGCACTTTACTCCCAAGATTTTGAAAGCAAATATAATCTAGAGTTCAATCCTAATTTTTCTCAACAATGGTGGTCACAGTATAATAATTATGGACAGGAATCTTCAAAGATAAATTTTAGATATAATGGTAAATATAAAAAAAATAAGACCAATTATTATTTTTCATTTTCTGCTTCAAAAGATAGGTTTTATATCAGCGAATCATTTATTAAATCTCAATTATTTAATAATACATATCTGAAAGCAGGAAGATACTATAGAGATTTTAGCCTATATCTAAATGATAGCCTTAGCTCTGGATCAATGTTAATTAGCAATAATGCTGAACCAATGCCTAAAATTGGTATTTTAAGCACATATGATTATAAAGATTTCAATTTTACTTTTGGAATAGCCCATGGATCTTTTAGAAAAAGTAAGATTTATACAAAAGCTCCAATGCTACATGAGAAATTTTTATATTTAAATTCTGTCAAGAATGATTATGAATTTGGTATTGGCATTGTTCATGAAGCAATGTGGGGAGGAGCTACGGAACATTCTGGAGATTTTCCAGATTCTTTTAAAGACTTTTTAAAAATTTTTATTAGTGAAGATGGCCCTCTTTTAGAAGGTCAGTCACATGCTAATGCACTTGGTAATCATTTAGGCATTTGGGACTTTTATTATAAAAGAAAAATCAATAACAAAGAATTAAAATTATATTATCAACATTTTTTTGAAGATACTAGTGGACTTAGATTCTGGAATC
>Ga0208764_10000565_pt1 | contig 23801 bp, 22 predicted proteins | sample ETNtaG_18_FD_185762 | JGI IMG/M metagenome (GOLD analysis project Ga0208764, IMG submission 185762) | Marine microbial and viral communities from oxygen minimum zone, Eastern Pacific Ocean - ETNP201302SV91 (SPAdes) (version 2) | ecosystem: Environmental > Aquatic > Marine > Oceanic ... | reverse complement strand
AAGATGAATTTTTCTATATTTTCCAGTTATCTCTCCTTTTTTGTTTATGATAAATGATGTATCATAAACACGATCTTTTTTTCTACTCTTTTCATACATTGTACCTACTATACCAATTGAATTATCCTTTGCAGATTCTGCAACAGTAGACACAAATTCTCCATTAATTGTTTCAGCTTCTTGTGCAACTTGTTTTGCCGTTTGCGTTGATGGAGTGTAAAACATCATGTATTCAGGAAATGTAACCATATCAGCGTTGTTTTTTGCTGCTTGTTTTATGTAATCTAGAATTTTTGGAAGATTTTTTTTCTTATCAGTTGATGCTTTGAATTGAACAAGTGCAATCTTTGACATAGTACATAGAAAAGTTATGAAGATAAAAGTTGATACTTTATTTTATTAATGAATTATTTTATACACAGTAATACCAGTTGGTTCTGATTTGTACAAAAATTTTAAATTTTTAGGTATTTCAGGATTTGTAGGATCAGATAAAATTTTTAATCTTTCATGTAAAGTATCATCACGTGTTTGTTTATCTTTTGTTGGATAATAAACGAGATAATCAGGAATAAGATTACTTTTATCATAATGATTACTAGGATGACTGTTAATATCTGAAAAGTACAATTCGTATTCAGACCAATTTGTACGATGTATGAATTCATTAAACGAATCAGTCTCTTTACCTTCATAGAAACCACTGTAAATCATTTTACTGTTTGCATAATATGCAACAACAGATTTACCTGTCATTACATAACTATTTTCGATGTTTGGTTGACTAGATAAAACATCTCCAACCATTTTCCACTCAATTCCTGCAGGTGGATTAAACTTTGATTCTTCAAATAATTCTAGAAACTCAGTAGTTACACTACTAAAATTTTGATCATATAGATGATTTTCAATAGATTTGTATGAGTGTCCAAGATTTATAGTGAAAATTATTATTAATATTAAAATTATAAATTTTTTATATTTCATAGTTTTTTCTCCGTTTTGTTTGAAGATTTGATTATTTTAGAAATTATTTTTGGTAATACTTCTATAAAAAATACAGAACTCAATATTGGAATAAATATCCACATTGGAAGTAAATGTTCAGGTTTACTAACAGGAATTATTGAGATAAATAAAAGATAGATTAATGGCGTAATCAAAATAGGTAATAAATTACTTTGAATTTTTGGAAGATTTAGCGCAGTTATACAAATTAATGGTAAAATTATAAGAGCAAAATAATGTATTTCTAGATCACCCATTATCAATATACAAATTAAAGTTACGAGTGATACTAAACCGGTAATTATAAGATTTAATTTATTAAATGAAATTTTTAGAATGTGTAATAGTCCAATAAAAACAGGTATTATTCCAATGTATGGTAATATAGGAATAATGGATAAATTGCTTATAGTATCAAAATTGAATAATTTATTAGGATTATGATAAAATAAATTATAAAAATAATTTTTTATGAAAAGTTGATCTTTGTCAGGGAATTCAAATTCATTTGTTGTTGCAATGTTTTGTTTTATTTTTTCAATAATTTCCGGAGATGGTTTATATTTTGATTTAACCATCTGTTCAAAGCTTGAGTTTGAATCTAATATGATCCCATGTGTTTGAAAATTATATAATAACATCGGACTAACAACAAATGTAAAAATAATTATTAATAATCCTGCAAATATAAGATTTTTTTTGATTTGTTTATTACGAATAAGTAAAAAGACGACAAAGGCAACTAAAATTAATCCACTTTGATATCTAAATGTGAAAGCAATTCCTAGAAGAATACCAATACACAAAATATACTTCAAATTGATATTTTTTTTAGTAATAAAAAAGAATGATGAAAAAATTAGAAATATTGGAATTATTTCATTTAATGTTTGTAAAGATAGTATACCAATTCTAGGTGTAAAAACAATAAACAGTTGACCTATCAAAGCAATTTTTGCACCAAAAATATTCTTTATTGTAAAATAAGAGATTGCTACAATGCCTGTTCCTGCAAAAAGAGAGATTAGTTTAGCGCTTAGAAATGCATCTCCAGTTAATGAATTAACTAATGCATAAAATAGTGGTCCACCTAAACCTGCATTTAATATTTTGACATTTTTACCATTACCAGATAAGATATCTTCTCCTAAATTTGAGTAGATAAGATAATCTCCATTTGTCCAATAATCATGATGAAAAAATGCTACAAATCCTATGACTAAGAAAAAAACTACAGATATGAAAATGGAGTATTTGTCAAAAGATCTGGTATTGTTAGAATCTATTTTTTGCATTGAGACACGTTCATAATTTGCTGATGATTTGTGAATATATCTTTTAATGATAATAAATCAGTAAGAATGTCATTAACTCCAAATTATATACCAAAAAAATGTTAAACCATATCTAATTGCACGAATTTTTTTGTCAGATTGTGTTTTTGATATACCAATTCTTTTCTTAAATGTAATAGGAATTTCAACTATTTTTAAATTATTTCGTATTCCAATCATTGTCATTAAAATTGCAAAAAGACCGCTTTCACTACTTATAATTGGTTCATTAGTATTAGGTTTAGAAAATTGATTAACAATTTTTTCTAGTGATTCTCGTCGTATGCATCTATACATGCAACCAACATCAGTTAACTCAACAACACCTAAATGCTGAATTGAAAAAAATTTTAATTGTATTAATTTTGCTAGGAAATAATTTCCCCAAACATAAAATGTAGAGTTCTGATTACCTTTTTCAGATAAAACCTGAATTTGTCTAGTACCAATAACCATATGACAATTATTTAGATATGGAATCATTTTTTCTAAGTCATCACCACTAAAAGTTCCATCACATTCTGAGAAAACAATAATATTTGCATTTGAATTTAAAGATTCTTTCATTCCAACAACACATGAATGAGCAAAACCTTTGTTCTCTTTTTTTTCTATTACCTGTGCACCACAAGATTTTGCAATTTCAACAGTTTTATCAGAACTATGATTGTCCACAATCAAAATATTTGTTACAAATTTCTGATTTTTATAATCGTTAATTACTTTCTCAACAATTTGTTCTTCATTAAATGTTGGAATGATAACAAAGATTTTTGGTTCTGAAATTATATTGGAACTTAAATAATGCAATTTAGGATCAGTTTTATAGAATTTTCTTCTAAAAATGAAAATTAATGTACTAGAAATCCAAATTGAATCTAAAAGAAGTATCCATTTAAGATACGTTGAAAAATAAACATTTTCAGCAAAAGTAGAACCAACCATCAAAGTTTGTACACCTTCAACGATGAAGAAATACAAATTTGTTATAGCCCAACTTGCATTAATTATTATTAATGCAAAAAATGAAAGAACGATCAGTGCATAAATTAATCCCATGATTCAAAATTGATGAAGTGGTAATACTTATGACTTGGGATCAACGGATATAAATAAAAATGAAATGTGTTATTTTAGCTGGCGGTTATGGAACCAGAATTTCTGAAGAGTCAAATTTAAAGCCAAAACCTATGATTGAGATAGGTAAAAAACCGATTTTATGGCATATAATGAAAATTTACTCATATCATAAAATTAATGATTTCATAATTTGTGGAGGATACAAAGGTGAGATGATTAAAGATTATTTTGGAAAATCAGATTTTTCACCACTAAATATTGAAGTCATTGATACAGGATTAGATACTATGACCGGTGGTAGACTAAAAAGAATTCAAGACAAAATTGATGATACTTTTTGTTTAACTTATGGAGATGGAGTTAGTAATATCAACATATCAAATTTAATATCATTTCATAAAGAAAAAAAATCCATAGGGACATTAACAGCAATTCATCCACCAGAAAGATATGGCGTTTTGAATCTATCAGAGGATAACGTAATAGAATTTCATGAGAAACATAGAGGAGAATCCTCTTGGATTAATGGTGGATTTTTTGTGTTTGAACCAACAATTTTCGATTATTTATCTGATGGAGATACAACTATTTTAGAAAGAGCACCACTAGAAAATTTAGCAAAAGATAAAAAATTAACTGCGTTTAAACATAATGGATTTTGGCAATCTATGGATACATTGAGAGAAAAAGAGTTGTTAGAGAAGTTATGGGATTCAGAAAAAGCACCTTGGAAAATTTGGTAAATGTGAATGAAAAATGTTTAATGAAATTTATAAAGATAAAACTGTTCTTGTGACTGGACATACAGGATTTCAAGGAGGATGGTTATCATTATGGTTAAGAAAATTAGGTGCTAATGTTATCGGGTATTCACTAGAACCACCAACAGAATTATCATTTTTCGAAAGTGTTGAATTAAAAAACGATATTGAACATGTAATTGGAGATATACGCGATCAAGAGAAATTAAAACGAATTATAACTAAATACAAACCTGAAATTATTTTTCATTTAGCAGCACAATCGTTAGTTAGGAAATCCTATAAAGAACCTACTGAGACATTTGAAACGAATATTTTAGGTACAGTAAATATTTTGGAAATTATTAGAAAAGCAGAATATGTTAAAACCGGAATGATGATGACTAGTGATAAATGTTATGACAACAAAGATAACAAAAAACCACATACTGAAATTGATCCTATGGGAGGTTTTGATCCATATAGTGCGAGTAAAGGAGCAACAGAATTAGTTACATCATCTTATAGAAATTCATTTTTTAAAAATGAAAAATTAATTAGAGGAATTGCTACAGCGCGTGCCGGAAATGTGATTGGTGGAGGAGATTGGTCTGAAGATAGAATTATTCCAGATTCCATAAAGAGATTATCAGATAATAACGACATATTGATAAGAAATCCTGAATCAAAAAGACCTTGGCAATATGTATTAGAATCAATATCCGGAATACTTTGGTTAACAGCAAAATTATATCAAGAACCAACTAAATTCGATCAAGGATGGAACTTTGGACCAGAATCATATGAAAACACTTTGACAGTTAAAGAATTAGTTACAAAAATTATTCGAGAATGGGATTCAAAAAATACTTACAAAATTGATGAAAAGAACCCCAAATTGTATGAATCAGATATACTACTTTTAGATTCATCTAAAGCCAAAAATGAATTAGGATGGAAAAATGTTTTAAAAATTGACGAAGTAATTTCAGAAACTATTTCCTGGTACAAAGCTCATAAAAATGGAAGAGAGAATATGAAAGAATTTTCACTAAAACAAATTGAAAAATATAGTATCAAAGCAGCAGAAGATAATTTAATCTGGACAAATTAGAGTATAAAATGACAGAAAATTCTGAAATTGAGAGAGTTCCTTATGGATTAGCAGTTCACGATCATGAAGAAGAAGAAGCAGTTTTGGAAGTAATAAAAAACCATAAAACGATAATGGGAGAAAAAGTTAAAAAATTTGAAGAAAATATTGCATCTTTATTTGGAAAACAATTTGGAACTATGGTTAATTCAGGTTCTTCTGCAAATTTATTAGCATTTGAAATTTTAGATGTCCCAAAAGATTCAGAAGTAATAACACCAATACTTACATTTGCAACAACACTTTCACCAATTATTAAAAAAGGATTAATTCCTGTTTTTGTTGATGTAGAACCTAATACCTACATTGTGAATGTAGATGAAATAGAACAAGCGATTACAAACAAAACTTGTGCATTAATGATACCATCATTACTAGGTAATATTCCGGATTTAGTTCGATTAAGAAAGATTGCAGATGATAATGATCTTATTTTCATTGAGGATTCTGCGGATACACTAGGAGCTACATTTAATCAAATTCCTACAGGAAAATTTTCAGATATATCAACTACTAGTTTCTATGGATCGCATATTATTACTGCAGCTGGAGAAGGAGGAATGATATGTAGCAATAATGAAAAATGGAATGAGAAATATAAGATCCTACGAGGATGGGGAAGAACATCTGCAATCAATGAATCAGAAAAATTAGAAGATCGATTTAGTACAAAATTAGATGACATTCCATATGATTCAAAATTTATCTTTGAAGAAATGGGATATAATTTTCTACCAAGTGAAATTAGTGCAGCATTTGGATTAGTACAATTAAAAAAATTAAAAATATTTGCGGAAATTCGTAAGAAAAATTTTAATGAATTAAACTCATTTTTTAGTTCTATTGATTTTTTTGAAACTCCAAAACAATTATCAAATGTAGAAACTTCGTGGTTAGCATTTCCTTTAACTATTACATCAAATGCACCATTTACAAGATTAGAAATTGTTAAACATTTGGAATCATATGGAATCCAAACTAGACCTGTATTTTCAGGAAATATTTTAAGACAACCAGGTTTTAAAAATATTAAATATAAAGATCTGGGAAAAGAATACAAAGTTGCAAATAATATAATGAAAAATTCATTTCTAATTGGCTGCAATCATGGACTTGATGAACGACATATGAATAGAATAAAGATGGCATTTACATCTTTTTTAGAGAATAAATAGAATCAATGTATAAAACATCTTTAATAATTTTACATTACAAGTAGTAATATGAAAAAACTATCAAGAATTGCTTCACGTATTGATGGACAGCCCATGTTTAAACTGCTGGAAAAAGCACAAAAACTTGAGAAAGAAAGGGGAAAAATTATACATTTTGAGATAGGTGATCCAGATTTTGCCACTCCAAAAAATATTTCAGATGCTGCAATTAATGCAATTAAAAATGAAAATACACATTATGTAAGTTCGTTTGGTTTAACAGAATTTCGAGAAAAAATATGTGAAGCCACACAAAAATCTAGAGGATTTAAACCAGATCTGGATCAAGTACTTATTACTCCTGGAGCAAATATTGCAATATTTTATGCTATTAGTTGTATAGTTAACCCGGGAGAGGAAATAATTGTTCCAGATCCTGGGTTTCCAACTTATTATTCAACAATCAAGATGTGTGATGCAGTACCTATACGAGTACCTCTACTTGAGTCTAATAATTTTAGAATGAATCCTAAAGATATAGAAAATTCCATTACAGAAAAAACAAGAATGATTATAATTAATTCTCCACAAAATCCAACTGGTTCTGTAATGACAGAAGAAGAAATTAAAATGACGTATGAGATTGCAAAAAAACATGAAATTTTTCTTTACAGTGATGAAATTTATGCAAGAATGATCTATAAAAATTCAGTTTTTAATTCACCGTCTATTTTTGATAAATGCCAAGAGTATACAATTATTTCAAATGGATTTAGTAAAGCATTTGCCATGACAGGATGGAGATTAGGGGCAGTAATTGGACCATCATATATTATTGAAAAAATGAGATTATTACTTGAAACAACATCTTCATGTGTTCCACCATTTATACAAAAAGCTGGAATAGAAGCTATTGAAGGAGAACAAACATTACAAAAAAAGATGTATGAAGAATATGAAATTAGAAGAGATCTTATTGTGAATGGAATTAATTCAATTTCAGGATTAAGTTGTGTTGTTCCAGGAGGAGCATTCTATGTTTTTGTAAATATTAAAAAAACTGGAATGACAAGTGAAGAATTTTGTGATTATATGCTTGAGGATTCAGGTGTTGCCATGCTACCAGGTACTAGTTTTGGTCAATTTGGAGAAGGATTTGTTAGAATTTGTTATGCAGTAGGACAAAGTGACATTAATGATGCAATGCAAAGGATCAAAATATCAATAAACAAGTTAAATTTTTAACAATTATGCGCGTAGCTGATTTTGTAGCAAAATTCATTTTAGAAGAACTAAATGTTAATCATGTATTTACGTTAACTGGAGCGGGAATAATGCACTTGACTGATGGATTAGCCTGTAATAAAAAATTAAAAACAATTTGTCCACATCATGAACAAACATCATCTATGGCTCTAGAGGCATATTCACGTGCTACTGAAAATATTGGAGTTGGAATATTTACAACAGGTCCAGGAAGTACAAATGCAATTACAGGATTAGCAGGAGCATGGCAAGATTCTGTTCCATGTCTGTTTATTTCTGGACAAGTAAAGAAATCAGAATCTTCATCACTTTCAGGTGTAAAAAATTTACGTCAATTTGGAGTTCAAGAATTAGACATAATTCCAATTGTAAAATCAATAACAAAATATGCTGTAACTGTAACTGAACCTGAAAAAATTAGATTTGAATTAGAAAAAGCAACACATATTGCAAAATCAGGAAGACCAGGACCAGTATGGATTGAGATTCCAATGGATATTCAAAGTGCACAGATTGACGAAAACTTAGTTGGTTTTAATCTAAAAAATAATGAAATTCCAAGTACGGATAATGAAAAAATAAAAAAGGTTTTAGAAATAATGAAAAATTCAAAACGTCCTGTGATTATATCAGGACAAGGAGTAAGAATTTCCAAGAGTATGAAACAATTGTTAGAATTAGTAAAATTATTAAACATTCCAGTTGTTACACCATATTTAGGAATTGATACAATTAATCATAAGGAAAAATTCTTTATTGGTAAGGTAGGAGTGAAGGGAGAACGTGCAGCAAATCTTGCAATGCAAAATTCAGATCTAATAATTTCAATAGGTTCCAGTTTACACGTTTCAGTTATTGGTTATAACTATAAACAATTTGCAAGAGCTGCAAAAAAAATTATTGTTGATATAGATGAGATTTCTCACAAAAAAAGGACGATTGATATAGATTTATTCATAAAAAGTGATGCAAAAGATTTCTTAGATAAATTGTTAGAGACATGTAGAAATAATATTCCAAATAATTATCAAGAATGGTTAGAAAAATGTAATGAGTGGAAGAAAAAATATCTTACTTGTCTTCCAGAATACAAAGATGCAAAAGAAAAAATAAATTCTTATTATTTTATTAATAGAGTGTGTGAAAATTCAAAATCTGGTGACATATTTGTGGCAGATGCAGGAGGAACATTTTATGCAGTATCTCAAGGAATAGAATTGACTAAACCAAATCAACGATATATTCCATCTAGTGCAATGGCAACAATGGGATACAGCTTACCAGCAGCAATTGGAATTTCAATTGCAACAAATGACAGAGTTATTGCATTCACAGGAGATGGCTCATTACAACAAAATATTCAGGAATTTCAAACCCTAGTAGAATATAATCTTCCTGTAAAATTATTTGTTTTTAATAATGATGGTTATCACTCCATTAGAACATCACAAACAAATTATTTTGAAAAAAGGTACGTAGGTGAAAGTTCAAAATCTGGAATTTCGTTCCCGGATACCATTAAAGTTGCGGAAGCATATGGTCTCAAAGCATTCAGAGTAAGTCAATCTAGCGACATAGACAATGTTGTAAAACAAGTTTTAGAATATGATGGTCCAGCCATATGTGATGTAATTACTATCAGAGAACAAGAAATAATACCTACAGTTGCATCTAAAGTCAACGAAGATGGAAGTATGTCATCAAGACCATTAGAAGATATGTATCCATTTTTAGATAGAAGTGAATATAAAAATAATCTTTACGTAGACGAAGTTTGATTTAATGACAGAAAAAAAGAATAAGGTTGGAATTTTAGGTGGAACCGGCCACATAGGTAAAAATTTAATTTATTATTTTTCAAAAAATAATAAATATGAATTAAATTTATTTTCACGAGATGTGACAAGTACTAAAAATATTACAAATGAATTTAAGAATATCAATGTAGACAATTATGATAAATTAAATTCGTATGAATTAGATACTGTGATCAATTGTGTTGGAATTAGTAACCCAACAAAAATTTTAGATGATAAAATAGATGTTAAAAAAATAACAGACAAGTATGATGAACAAGTTTTATTGTATTTAAAAAAATTTTCAGATTCATTATATATCAATATAAGTAGCGGAGCAGTATATGGAGAAAATTTTACAAATAATGTAAACGAAAAATCAACGATAACAACAATGCAGGAGATTAATCCGTATGCAGAATCTAAAATTTCTATCGAAAAAAAACATAGAAAATTAAGCGATAATAATATAATTGATTTGAGAGTTTTTAATTTTTTTAGTAGATACATAAATCTGAATACAAATTTTTTATTATGTCAGTTAGTAAATGCCATAAAAAATAAAACCATATTCATCACAGACAGTAATGATATTACCAGAGATTTTATTCATCCTAGTGATTTTTTTAATTTAATTGAAAAATGTATTAAAAAAAATACAATAAATGATGTATTTGATGTTTACAGTAAAAAACCAATTTCAAAGTTTGAGATTATAGATCTATTTGAAAAAAAATATGATTTAGGATTTAAAATTACAAATAATATCATAGAAATATCACCTACAGGTGTAAAACAAAATTATTTTTCTTCATCACAAAAAGCAGGAAAAATTGGATATGAGCCAGAATTCACATCTTTTGAAACAATTCAGGATGAAATAAAATTTCTTTTATAAAAATAATTCATTAGTACATTTTATACGTGAATATATGCTAATTCTATAAAGGGATATATTTGAAAATTACAGTAGGAATACCAGCATTTAATGAAGAAAAGAATATTGCCTCAATTCTTGTTAAATTAAAAAAAATTGCAGATAATGTTATTGTCTGTAATGATGGTTCAACTGATGCAACAGGTACTATAGCTGAAGAATTAGGTGCAACAGTGATCAATCACACAAAGAATCAGGGTTATGGGGCAGGAATACGAAGCATTTTTTTGAAAGCAAAAGAAGTACAAACGGATGTCTTAATCACATTAGATTCTGATGGTCAACATGATGTTAATGATATAGAGAAGTTGATAGAACCAATTGAGAATGGGAAATGTGATTTAGTTATTGGATCAAGATTTTTAGAAGAAAATGTGAAAAATGTCCCAAATTATAGAAAAATTGGAATTAATGTTATTACAAAAGTTACGAATGCGACATTAAAAAATAAATTAACGGATTCACAAAGTGGATTTAGAGCATATAATAAAAAAATAATTTCAGAAATTACTCCATCAGAATTAGGAATGGGAGTTTCAACAGAAATTTTGATTAAAGCTAGCAATAAAGAGTTCATAATTGGTGAAGTTCCAATTACAGTAAGTTATGAAGGAAATACATCCACACATAACCCAGTCTCTCACGGAACATCAGTATTATTCAGCACTTTAAAATTTACATCAATAGAGCATCCATTGAAATTTTATGGAATTCCAGCGGCAATTTTTTTGATTATAGGAATTACATTTGTGGTATGGTCAATTCAGATTTTTTCAGAAGGTGGACGACTTGTGACAAATATCACACTCATTGGTGCTTCAATGACTATTTTAGGAGTAATTTTGAGTATAGCGGCAATACTTCTTTATTCGTTAGTAAGCGTAGTTAGAGAAAATAATTCAAAATAATTCTTTAAGATTTTTTGAAATTAGATTTCATCAAATAATTTAAAATTAATTTTATAGACTTTAACTTTATAATCATAACCATGTTCTTCGGAATTAAATTCTTCATTAAGATATGAAGGAACATTTCCATTAAAGATATTTTTCAAAAATTGTGGTCTTGAAGTTTTATCATCAACTACAATATGAGTTAAAACTCTATTTTCATCACATGTATTAGAAAATATTTGAATTTCAGAGCATTGTATTTTTTCAGGATTAAATTCTAAAATGAATTCTTCCAATGAGTTAAAATCATTGACAGTTCTATGATCACCAAATTCTAGAGAACCCCAATCTGAAATGGAGTTTTTTGTTACTGGAAATTCATAATTATGTAAAGTTGAAACACCAAGATATTTAGATTCAGGAAAGTATGTGTTTACCCCATCAGATATGATTGAAATTTCTTGTGCAATTTCAAAAGCTTCAATTTCATGTTCAAAATTTAAATTTTGATAATCAATAAACCCAACACTACCTAGAATAATAAAAGAAATCATAAAAATACCAATTATTTTTGGGCGTTTAATTCTAGTTTGTATTTCATAAAGTGCAATTACAGCGACTAGAGATAAAATTGGATATAGAACATACAAGTATTTGGTATCTTGTATGCCTCTTGAGTATGCATAAAATGCAGGTATAAGCATGAAAATCAATGATAGAATTATTGTTGTTTTACGATGATTTCTATTTTTAAATAAAAGAATAAATCCCATTGGAACTAGAACTGTAAAAAGTGGAATCAGTATCCATCCAAAATATTGAACTAGATTATAGAATCCTTTTACAATCATTGAAATAAACTCAGAAGGATTATTTTCATTAGTTGTACGATATACTTCTAATGGTTGTATTACACCATGACTGACAAAAGAATCATGACCTTGTCCGGGTATCAGATAACCTTGGACATCCTTTGTTGATTCGGCATGTAGGTATGCAAATGGGATCAGTATTATAATAAAAATTAAAATAGGAATTACTGTTTTTGGTAGAATAAATTTTTCTTTTTTAAATTTTATAAAAAATATTATTAGAAATGGAATTAGTAAAACCATTCCTTCATATCTAACTAATGTAAAAAGTGCTAAGATTGCAAATGATGCATAAATTAATTTTCTATTTTCACTAAGTAGAAAAAATAATGATGTTGAAAATAGAAAAATGAATGGAGTAATTGTTCCACCTATCCATGAATCCATTATTAATCGTGGGGAAAGAATAAAAAATAATGCGGCAAGCAGACTATAAGGAATTGAAACAAATTTTCTGCATAGAAGATAAACTGGAACAATAGTTGAAACAGATATTATTATTCCTAAGACTCTTTGAAGTATCATATAATCAAGAATTTTTTCTGATTCAAATAGTGAAAAAAATATTGAGATAAACATGGACCAAGATGTATTTGGAAAATTATATCCAGATGGTATATTTCCTAAAATACTCATATCAGCTGCATACCAAAAAAATGATTCTGTATCTAGAGTAAGAGGCAATTGATATGGGAAATAGATTAAACGAAAGGTAAGACCAACTATACCAATTAATAATAAAAGTAACCAATGATATGAAAAAATAAAATTTTTAATATCAAATGTGTTTAAATTATTTTTTGTATTCATTGCTAATTAGGAAATTTTTCTTTTAATTAATTCTCCATTTTTAGTAAAAAAGGATTCGGCATAAAAGATAAAAAGTTCATAATGAATTTGTTTCCATATAATTCTCAAAAGATGTAAAATCAAAATTTTCCAATAATTCATTCATTCGTGAATATGCTTTTTTGATATTATGAAAAGTCACAAAATTCGGTTTAAATGGAAGTGCGATGTTAGGCATAAATTCAGGAGTTAACTCCCATGAATGAATGAAAAATGTTGCAGGAATGTTATTTTTTTCATAATTTTTTATTGTATTTTTTGTGATTTTCATAGGCAAAGAACGAAGATAAAATCCACCCGCAGCAGGGATTTTTTTTCCAAAGAATTTCTTTATGGCTAGCGGAAATTCAATTATTTTGCCATTAATGTCATTTTTGTCTAGAGAATTTTGACTGATTTTATATGGACCTTCTTGTGCAGTAGGCATTCCGTAAAGATCTGATTTTGCAGGAACAATACTACTATCATAAACATAATGATGTTTTTCTAATTTATCAATAAGCCAAGAACTATTTTGATTAAGAGAAAAAGTTGGAGCACGGAAACCTTTTGATTTTCCATCGGATAAGTTATCAAATTCATCTAACTCATCATCAAATTTTTCAGAAAAATTTGATGAATCTAATCGGTCATGATGCATAGTATGAAAAGCAATTTCATGACCATTATCAATTATCTTATCAAGTAATTCAGGGTTGTCATAAAGAAGTTCACCAACTAAAAAAAATGTTGCTGATGTTTCATTTTTATTTAATAATTCTAAAATTTTATCCATACCTTGAAACATTGTTGGTTTTTTCTCTGTTGTAATGTATGGTTGAACTAATTGTGGATGATACCAATCCTCAAAATCAATTCCTAAAATATTCATTATAATCTATTAATGATTTATTTTTTTTACAACTCTTGCAGGGTTGCCTATTGCAATACAATAATCTGGAATATCTTGTGTGACAACACTTCTTGGAGATATTATAGAATTTTCTCCAACAGTTACACCAGCAATAATTATTGCACCAGGATTAATTACTGCGCCAGATTTTATTTTAACTTTTGAAATTTTTCTAGGAAATTCACCTTGTTTTAAAAAAAGATTTGCAGATGGATTACTATGTGCAAATATCATTGAATTTGAACCAAGAGTAACATTATTACCAATTTCTACCATTTGTGGATAGATAAGATCAATTAAGACATATGGGTTAAAATGACAGTTTTTTCCAATTTTAACACCACGTGCTTTTTGCATCTGAATTGAAAAATTTGAACTTGGGGAAGAATATGATAGAGAATGAAGAATCCAACTTCGTAAAAATTTTAATTTAATCTTAAGACGGCCAAAACTTCCAGAATAACCATAGTATTCCATTACTTCTTTCTCATTTATTGGGAAAGCATCATTTTCATCACTCATACAAATTTCGTTTGATTTTTGCTTCTAAAGCTTACTGATAAAAAATTGATGATCTTTTTACCAATAATGATATTTCTCTTCATAATCATAAGAATGAGACATTTTCATTAGATGACTGAAGTTTCCTACACAAGATTTATTGTTGAAATTGAAATTTAGTGAATAAATGGAAAAAAAACTATCAGAATACCTATCATTAGCTAAAAATATCAATATTTCAAAAAATGAGAAAAAGATTAAGGTTGGAATTCTTGGGAGTTTCACGTTAAATGGATTAGATGAATGTCTTAAGGTAAAATGTTCAGAGCAAAATATTGATTATGAATCATACATAGGAAACTATAATCAATATAATCAAGAAATTCTTAATTCAGAAAGTGGATTATACAAATTTGAACCAGATATTACATTTTTAATAATTGATAATAGAACAATTCTTGGAGATTTATTTCATAATCCATATTCAGTATCAGATAAAAAACGTAGAGAAATAGTTGATGAAAAATTTGGAGAAATAAAAAATCTGATAGAGATTTTCCAAGAGAAATTAAATAAAAAATTAGTAATATGTAATTTTCATATTCCGTATTTTTCTTCAATTGGAATAATTGAAAATAAATCTGATTTTGGATTTCACGAGATGATAAACGAATTAAATAAAAAATTAGTTAATTTTGTAAAAGTAAAAAATTCTATATTTATTTTCGATTATAATCAATTCGTGGTAAAACATGGTGAAAAAAATATTTTTAATTATAAACAATTTTTTCTTGGAGACATAAAAATTGCATTTGATTATATTCCATTTTTTGCTAATGATTTAATTGGATATATCAAACCAATTTTAGGTCTTAACAAAAAATGTATTGTGTTAGATCTTGATAACACATTATGGGGTGGAATTGTAGGTGAAGATGGATTTGATGGGATAGAACTTGGACATTCATCAAATGGAAAAGCATTTGTAGAATTTCAAAAACAACTTTTATCATTATGGCAACAAGGAATTATTCTTGCAATTAATAGTAAAAATAATTTAGATGATGCAATTAAAGTAATTAAAGAACATCCAGATATGATATTAAGAGAAAAACATTTTGCCAGTATCAAAATTAATTGGAATGATAAAGCTCAAAATTTAGTTGATATTTCAGAGGAAATTAATATTGGATTCAATAGTATGGTTTTTTTTGATGATGATAAATTAAATCAAGAAAGAATAAGAAATGAATTTCCAGAAGTGTTGACTATTGATTTGCCAAAGGATCCATCTCAATATACAGAAATACTAACAGATCTTAATGATTTCAATGTATTACAGAATACAGAAGAGGATTCAAAGAGAGGAGAAATGTATGCACAGCAAAGACAACGTAATCAATTCAAAGAGACAGTTTCAAATTTGGAACAGTTTTTAAATCAATTAGAAATTAAAGTAAAGATTAAGAAATCAAATGAGTTTACAATTCCTAGAATCTCTCAACTTACCTTAAAAACTAATCAATTCAATTTAACGACAAGGAGATATCAAGAAGAAGATATCAAGAAATTTGTCAATGATGATAATTATTTAGTTGGATGCGCTCAAGTAACAGACAAGTTTGGGGATAACGGTATTACAGGGGCATTTATTGTAAAGAAAGAAAATAACATATGGACATTGGACACATTTCTTTTGAGCTGTAGGGTCATGGGTCGAGGTGTTGAAGATGCAATTTTATCACATATTATTGATGATGCAAAAAGGAACAATGTAAAAGAAGTAAAGGCAGAGTTCATACACACTGCAAAAAATAAACCAGCAGAAAATTTTTTGAAAGATTTTGGATTCATTAAACAAGAAAATTATTGGAACTATAAATTAAATAATGATGTAGAATATCCAAATCACTTGGAGATGGAAGTAGAATAATGTCAAAAGAGGTTTATGGCATAGTTGCTAAAGTATTCTCAATTTCGGAATCAGATGTCAATGACTCTTCCAGTCCAGAGAATATTGAATCATGGGATTCATTTAATGGCCTAATACTTGTTGATGAACTTGAATCTCATTATAATATCAAATTTACAATTTCAGAAATTACAAATGTTAAGAATGTTGCAGACATAAAAAAACATCTAAAAAATCATAATGTTGAATTAAATGAATGATGAATTATTAGAATATACCTTTGACGAAATAGAAATAGGATTAAAAAAGGATTTTCAAATAAAAATTACTGAATCTTTAGTTAATGATTTTGCAAAAATATCTGGTGATTTTAGCCCAATTCATATGAATGAGAATTATGCAAAAGGAACAATTTTCAAAAAAAGAATTGTTCATGGAATGTTACTATCATCTCTATTATCCAGAATTCAGGGGATGTATTTACCAGGAAAACATGCATTATATTTTTCCCAATCATTGAATTTTCGAAATCCATGTTTCATTGATGATACAATTACAGTTTCAGGTACGGTAATTGCTAAAAGTGAATCCACAAAAATTTTAAAAATTGAATCAATAATAAAAAATCAAAATAATGAAATTATTGTATCAGGAATAGGTCGTGTAATTGTAAGAGATGATTGAAATATTTGGAATTGGAATAGATATAGTAAATATTCAAAAATTTAAGAAAAAACCTTTTAAAAAAAATCAAAATTTCTACAAACGAATTTTTTCTGAATCAGAAATTGAATATTGTTTAAAATTTAAAAATCCATATGAAAGATTTGCGGGTAAATTTGCAATTAAAGAGGCAGTGACAAAGTCTATCCAAACTAAGATTGGTTTTTCACAAATTGAAATTTCATATAATAAATCAAAACCAGTCATAAAACTAAAAAAAGTATCAAAAAAATATGAATTTATTATTTCAATTTCACATGAGAGTGACTTTGCAATTGCGGTTGTAATCTCAGAAAATATTAACTAATTTTTTGTTTAACTCTTTTACTCAGCCTAGTTAATATAGAATTGAATGTAGTATTCATTGAGTTTTGTGATACATTAGTTGGTACAAAAATTTGATCAGGAAATTCTTGGATAAGTTTATCATCTGAAATTATTTTGAGATTTTCTAATTCAGTATATTTTTTTTCAATTAGTTCCTTATTATTTCGAATATCTAATTCTGCTTTAATCTTTGCACCAAGAAATCCTTTTGAAATGTAAAATGCCCAAACAAACAAATCTACTAAAATCAATGAAAGATTCATTTTTTTATATGTGCTTTTAGAAAAATGAGTGAGAAGACAGTATTTTCGATTTCGCTCTAACCAATAAAATTTCTTTGATGACCATTTTAATGAATAACTTTCAACATGAAATATTTTTGATTTTGGTACATAGTATGAATTTATTCCAAGTTGTGCTGCACGCCAACCCAAATCTAGATCATCGTGATATAAAAATAGAAAATCATCTAACAATCCAACTTTTTGAAAAACAGTTTTTGAAGTGAAAAGACACGTTCCAGACGCATAACCAATTTTTTCAATATGCTCTTCTTTTGAAATATTCTTTTTTCCTTTATCCCTAGCAAATCCAAATCCAAAGACGTGGATCATATTACCAGTACTCTGTATAATATCAGTCTCATTTAATGAAAGAATTTTTGGTTGATATAATCCATCTCCGAATTCATTATGTGCAGAAATTAATTCATTAATCCAATTAGGTTCAACAATTGTATCTGGATTTAATATAACAAGAAAATCACCTTTTGCTTCTCTAATACCTATGTTATTTCCTTCACAATATCCAAAATTTTTTTTATTTTGAATTAATTTAATATCAGGATATTTTTCTTTACATATTTCCTGACTTTTATCCGTTGAAATATTATCAACCACAATTATCTCTAGATTTTGATATGTTGATTTTTTAATAGAATTAATACAATTAAGCAATAATTCTCCAGCATTGTAATTTAGAACAATAATACTGATTAATGGTTGTTCATTCATATTTCAAATTTTTCAACTTAGATATTTACTGTTACTAATCAAAAAGTTTCTCTTATAACGATATTTTTGATCCTTCCCCAAGTAGGAAAATTTTTTCATCTCCTGAGGAATTGTCTGTAATTTCTGAATTATTTGCAATAATACTATTTTTAATTTCTGCAGTAGAATTGATTTTACAATTTTCCATTATAATTGAATTTTCTATGCTGGATGCAAAGATAGTTGTATTATTACCAACACTAACATTTGGACCAATTGAAGAACCTGAAGAGATGTGACAATTCTCTCCAATTGTAACTAGACCATTAATTTTTACATTTGATTCAATTATAGTACCTTCTCCAACTATATGATCTTCTATTCCTTTTTCAAGACGTTTTAATATTTTTTTAATGATTTCTCCATTAGCATGTAAAATATCATCTGGAGTTCCAGTATCTTTCCAATAATCAGTTATAGTTTCATAACTAATGTTATTATTTTGTTTCAATAAATTATCTAATGCATCTGTTATTTCAAATTCATTACGCCAAGATGGCTTCAAATTATCTATGATTTCAAAGATTAATGGCGTTAGCAAGTAAATTCCAGTAACTGCAAGATTTGATGAAGGATTTTTTGGTTTTTCTGTAATTTTTAAGATTTTTTTATTTTCAATATCTGCTATTCCAAATCTACTTGGATTATCTACTTCACAGAGCAAAACTGTAGCATCATAATCTGAATTTTTGAAATTTTCAACAAAATCTGTTATAGGTTTTTGTATAATATTATCTCCAAGAAAAACAAGGAATTTTTCATTATTTACAAATTTCTTGCATAAACTAATTGCATGAGCAATACCTCGAGGTTCATCTTGTTCAATGTATGTTATATTTACACCAAATTTTTTTCCATTCCCATAATACTCCTTAACTTTGTTTGAACCCACACCACCAATTATGATTGCAATTTCATCAATGCCTGCTTCTTTAATTGAATCTAAACAATATTCAGACATTGGTTTATTTGCAATAGGTAAAAGTTGTTTTGGTCCAGTATGAGTAAGTGGTCTTAATCGAGTTCCGTGACCTCCATGAAGAATTATTCCTTTCATATTATATCAAAATATTATGATAATTAATTAGAACTTTTCCAAGGAGTTGTGTCTTGTACAGTTTCTAAGTGAATTTTATTTAGAATTTCAGGGTTATTGAGATACCAATTAATTGTATTTTTCAATCCATCATCAAAACTGGTTTTTATTTTCCATCCTAAATCATTAGATATTTTTTGAGAATCCATACTATATCTGAGATCATGCCCAGGTCTATCCTCTACAAATTTGATTAGATTTTGGGGTTTATTCATTAATTTAAGAATTTTATTTACAATTGTTAGATTATCAACTTCGTTGTTTGCAGAAATATTATAGGATTCACCAGATTTGCCGTTGAGTAATGCCATTAGAACAGCATCACAATGATCATCAACATGAATCCAATCTCTAATGTTAACACCTTTTCCATAAATTGGAATCTCATTAGATTGATTTGCTAAAATAATTACTTTTGGTATTAATTTTTCAGGAAATTGTCGTGGACCGTAATTATTAGTACATCTAGTAATTATCACATCAGAATTATGTGTGCTAACATAAGATTTTATCAAAAGTTCAGCAGCAGCCTTAGTTGCAGCATATGGATTGGATGGATTAAGTTGAGATTTTTCAGTAGCAGTACCAGTTGATAAGCTACCAAATACCTCATCAGTAGAAATTTGTATCATTCGTTTTTTTTGTTTTGTTATAATATCAAGAATAGTAAATGAACCTCGAATATTAGATACTAGAAAAGGATCTGCATTATCTATACTACGATCTACAAAAGATTCTGCTGCAAAGTTTACAACTGCATCACATTTTGAAATTAATTCTTCCATTAATCGTCTATTTGTTATATTGCCTTTTACAAATTCATATTTTTCACTATTTTGAATTTCTGATAGATTGTTTTTATCTGCTCCATGTAATTCTGCATCTACATTAATTATCTCAAAATTGCTTGATTCCTTTAATAATTTCAATATGAAATTGCTACCAATAAAGCCTAAACCTCCAGTGACTAATAATTTCATAATAAAATAAACAGATTTTCTAGATTAATAAAATCTTGTAATGATTCATTATCAATTTCTATGAATCAATATAATTAAGTCCAAACTTTTATTGGTAAATCAAGTTATTTTTTCATAATGGATAATGAAAAATTCATCATCAGATTAGAAAAACATGATACTAAAGCAGTATCAAATGGAAAAATTAATGGTTCTCTAACAGTAATTTGGAGAGATTGGGACCAGATCTTAGAAAAAAATCCAGAAATGGTTTACGTGAGTAATGTGAATACAGGTGAGATCAAAGGTCCACATATCCATACTAAACGAAATAGCTATTTCACATGTATACATGGAGAAGTATTATTCATCATTAAAGATGAAAATGGAAATTATATAGAAATCATTTCAAATGAAAAAGAACCAATACTTGTGCATGTACCAAAAAATGTACCATCAGCGCACATCAATCTTTCAAAAAATACATCAAGCGTGTTAGCATTAGCAGATGTTGCATGGAGACCAGACGACAATGAAATGAAAAATATAGAATTTTTAGATTACGATTGGAAAAAATGGAAAAAAGTTTGAATGAAAATAATAAAAATTTGATAATACTTTTTGATTCAAATTTTGATATTTCAAAACTAAAGAAGTTTAATAAAAACTCAATAGTTATTTCGCTTGATTTTGATTCACATAAAATATTATTAAAAAAAAATATTGAACATATTACATCAGATAGTTTTTTAACAACAGAAAATTATTTTGAGATATGGAAAAAATCATTTTTATTTTCAAAATGGTATGAAAATTCAACTCTTGAAGATATTTTACAATATAAAAATATCAATTTAGGAAAATTATTTTATATAGAATTTCATTATCATTTGCTACCAAATTTAAAAAAAGTTATTGAATTAGATAACATATGCAAAAAATATAAAAAATATAAAATTATTGCACCATCATCACTTTCATCATTATTAGCACAAATTCATGAGAATATTGATTACATAGAAGTTGAAGGAAATTTAGAGGATTTACTATATAATAAAATTGATTTTCAATTAACAAAGTCTCTTAATTTAAGAATATCAAAAGACTCGTATGAAAAAATTAAAAATCTTTCAGATAAAGTAACTTCAAAATTATTTAATTCAAAAAATAAAATTACAAAAAAACAAATTATGTTAGCTGAATTTGATATAATAAAATATAAAAAATTATTAGAATTATCATCCAAAAATGATATACAATTTACTTTGTTCAATAGAAGAAGACCATATATTTGGAATAAATCATCATATTCAGTCATAAAAACATCAGGATGTATCATTTCAAGTGAATATGATAAAGAAATAAAATTAAAAATTAAAAATAATCAAAATAGTTTTAAAAAAAATATTGAAACAATTTTTAATAATGAAAAGTTTTTTGATGAATTTTTTACAATTAGAAATGTTTCATTCTGGAACTTGATTAAACCAATATTTGTGGAATTATCTAAAAGAAGAATTCTGGATGCAATTCAAGAGATTGAGATAACAGATCATGTATTAAAGAATTCAAAGGTTTCTGCAATTTTGTTATTATCAGAAAATGGTTTTAATGAACAAATTATTTTACAAATTTCGAAAAAATATGATATTGAAACAATTTTGTTACAACATGGGATGTATTGGGAGACATTAGAATTGAAGGAAGGAAATACGTTTCTGGGAGGGGATTTTCCTATTTTATCAGATAAATTTTTGGTATGGGGAAATGAAACAAAAAGATATGTATCAGAATGCGGATTTGGAGAAAAAACACATGTTGTGGGGAGTACAATTTACGATTCATTATTTAGTGAATTACAAATAAAAACTCAAGGAGATTATATTTTATTAGCAACATCATCTCCACAACAAAATGAAATTTTTGATTTATCAATAAAGAACTTAGAGGGATATGAAAAAATAATTAAAGAAGTTTGTAATATTTCTGTCAAATTAAAAAAGAAATTGATTATTAAACTACATCCATTTCAAGAAGAAAGAGATATTCAAAAAATTGTTAGTGGTTTTGGAGAAAATGTAACAGTAGTAAAAGATACAAAGATATCAGAATTGATTAAATCCTGTCAAATATTCTTAGTGAATGATTTTTCAACAACAATGTTAGATTCACTTATACTAGAAAAACCAACAATAGTAATTCAAACCAAAAATAGACATGATGAAGAAAAACCAACAATTTTCAAATCAGATTGTTGTATAGAATGTAATATCAATACACTTGAAAAAAATATCAAGGAAATTCTTTTAAATAATTCACAAAATAAAATGATTGAAAATGGACAAGAATTTGTAAAAAAATACCTATCAAATCAAGGAAATTCTACAATAGCTATCTTAGAATTTCTAAAAACAAATTAATTTTTGGTTATAATAGCCCCTATTACTGATACGTATGATTTTTTAATCAATCAAAGTTTAGTTTCATATGCAAATTGGTATTATAGGACTAGGTTTTGTTGGATTATCTTTTGCATCAGTATTAGGTTCAAAAGGATATCCAGTTATTGGCGTAGACACAAATCCAGAAAAAATTAAAATGATCTCAAATAATAAAGCACCATTTTTTGAACCAAAACTTGATTTATTTTTAAAAAATAGCTTATCAAAATCGCTCATAATATCAACAAATACTAAAGATACATTGAAAAAATCAGACATAATATTTCTAACAATAGGTACTCCAAAATCTAAAGATGGTTATATTGATTTGAGTATGTTAAAGAAAGCTGCAAAGGATATAGGTAATTCATTAAAAAATATAACACAAAAACCAATTATCGTAATTAAAAGTACAGTTATTCCAGGCACTACAGATGAAATTCAAAAGATCATTGAAAAAACATCTGGGAAAAAAAATGGTAATGGTTTTAGCATATTAACAAATCCAGAATTTTTAAGAGAAGGTAGTGCAATTAATGATACACTAAAACCTCATTTAGTGGTAATTGGAGGTTCAGAAAAAAATTCTATGGAGAAATTAAAAAAATTCTATGAAAAATTGTATGGAAAAAAAATTAAAATAATTTTAACAAATTCACAAACTGCTGAAATGATAAAATATGCGAATAATTCATTTCTTGCGACTAAGATTAGTTTTATAAATCAGATATCTTCTCTGTGTCAAAACATTGCTGGAACTAATGTTGATAACATTGCTGAAGCCATAGGAATAGATCCACGAATTGGCAATGCTTT